>Ga0207774_100046_pt1 | contig 129858 bp, 123 predicted proteins | sample TtaePargueraPR_13_FD_187754 | JGI IMG/M metagenome (GOLD analysis project Ga0207774, IMG submission 187754) | Aerobic enrichment media microbial communities from Bioluminiscent Bay, La Parguera, Puerto Rico - Tt and M2 (2) (SPAdes) | ecosystem: Environmental > Aquatic > Marine > Unclassified ... | reverse complement strand
GTCAATATCGGCAGCGAAGGCTCCGGATCCGCGGCGTCCTGGCAGGCACTCATCCAGGGACTCGGCTGGACGGAAGACGATCAGAAGAACGTGTCCAGCCTGAAGACATCGGAACTCGCCGAGGCGCTCTGTTCGGGGCAGATCGATGCCTATTTCGAATTGATCGGGCATCCCGCCAGCCTGATCGAGGAAACGCAGGACCAGTGCGATATCCGCGTGCTCGGCATCGACGGCACGGCGGTGGATGAATTGCTCGCCGGGACCCCGTACTACATGCGGGCCAGCATTCCTGCGGGATATTACGGGCTTTCCGAACCGGTCGACTCCTTCGGTGTCGTCGCAACCTTCGTGACCTCGGCCAAGATGCCGGATGACATCGTCTATACCCTGGTGAAGGCGGTGTTTGAGTATTTCGACAGCTTCAGGCGTCTGCATCCGGCGTTGAGCCGGCTTGAGGTCAAGGACATGGTCTCCTACAAGATGCCCGCGCCGCTACATCCTGGCGCATTGAAGTTTTATCGCGAACAGGGCTTATTGCCTGCCCAATAGCCGGAGGCCCGCCGTCAGACCGTCGCTCTCCAAAAGGTGAGCGGCAATTGTCTTTGTGACCGGAGCCGCCCGAAATAGGGTCCCACAATCCGGAACCCTCCGGAAACAGAATTCAAACCCGCCGGAAACCAGATGATCCAGGATGTGACTATTATCGGCGCCGCGCTCGCAGGCGTTCTGTCTTTTATCTCCCCTTGCGTATTGCCCCTCGTGCCGCCTTATCTGGGTTTCCTTGCCGGTGTCTCGCTGGAGCAGCTTTCGGGCGATGAGACGGACGCCGAATCCGCATCGCGCAGGGTTTTCTTCAGCGCTCTGGTCTTTGTGCTCGGCTTTTCGACCGTATTCGTTCTGCTGGGAGCGACGGCAAGCTTTCTCGGCCAGTTCATCAGGACTTATCTGGACTATCTCGGCTATATCGCCGGTGCGGCGATCATCGTGATGGGACTGCATTTCCTGGGCGTGTTCCGCATCGGGCTGCTTTACCGGGAGGCCCGGGTCCATGTCGACAAAAAGCCCGCGGGGCCTCTGGGCGCCTATGTCATCGGACTGGCGTTCGGATTCGGCTGGACACCCTGTGTCGGGCCGATCCTCGCAGCCATCCTGTTCGTTGCCGGAAGCAAGGACACGGTCGGGCAGGGGGCTCTGCTGTTGAGCGCCTATGCCCTGGGGCTCGGCCTGCCGTTCCTGGTGGCCGCCCTGTTCGCGGGGCCGTTTCTTTCCTTCATGAAACGGTTCCGCAAACATATGGGAGTGGTTGAAAAAGCGATGGGCGGCGTGCTTGTCGTCACCGGAGTGATGTTCCTGACCGGCCAGATGGCGGTTTTCTCCTACTGGCTTCTGGAAACCTTTCCGGCGCTCCAGGCGATTGGCTGAGTTCAGCCGGGGGAGGGCGGCGCCAGGAGCCCCTTCGGAGAATACGCCTGCAAAGCCGGAAACGTCATTGGACGGATGTGTTGCCGACTCAAGGATTGGCGACGCCTCGCTACACGTTATGACAAGCCCGCCAGCAGCTTCGCCGCAACAATCGCCGTTGCCGCCATCATAACGTGGTGGATCTGATTGAGTCTCGAGCCTGAAGGGCAGGACAAATCAGTCGATGTCGACGTAGTCGGCGGGCGTCAGTCCGAGCCGGCCGTCGACATAATGGCCGCAGCGCTCGATCAGCTCGTCCATGTCGTTTTCAAAGAAGTGGTTCGCGCCCGGAATGGTCTCGTGATCGATAACGATGCCCTTCTGGGTCTTGAGCTTGTCGACCAGCGTCTGAACGTCCTTCTGCGGCACGACCTTGTCGTTGTCGCCGTGAATGATCAGGCCGGATGACGGGCAGGGGGCAAGGAAGGAGAAGTCGTGCAGGTTCGCAGGCGGTGCGACCGAGATGAAGCCTTCCACTTCCGGGCGGCGCATAAGCAGCTGCATGCCGATCCAGGCGCCGAAGGAAAAACCGGCGATCCAGCAGGCGCGCGCGTCCGTATGGACGGTCTGCACCCAGTCGAGAGCCGCCGCAGCATCGGACAATTCGCCCTGGCCATGGTCGAAAGTTCCCTGAGAGCGGCCGACCCCCCTGAAGTTGAAACGCAAAACGGCAAAACCGCGCCGGGCGAACATGTAGTACATCTGATAAACAATCTGGTTGTTCATCGTACCGCCGAACTGCGGATGCAAATGCAGAACGAGAGCGATGGGAGCGTTCCGTTTCTTTGCGGGATGGAACCGGCCTTCGAGCCGGCCGGCGGGACCGTTGAAGATCACCTCAGGCATGAAGCGCTATGTCCTTGTCATATTGTTGCGCGGGGAGAGGCGCGCGGTTTTTTTAGGGTCTGGCTACGTGATTTCCCGTAAGTCTAAACTTGACTCTTTGCCTCCGAGTTTCTAGAACCTTGTTTAGAATTATTCGAAAGTTCGCGTCACCCGCCCGAAGGCGGACAACACTCGGTTCGACCGGTTGGGGGGTGTTATCGTCATCACAGCGGAAAATTTCAAGTTTTTCGAACATGTGTTTGGCATTTAAGCGAATTTTCGGCCCTAACCAAACGCTGTATCAGGCTTACGAGGTGTCATGCCGCGCCGCTTCGACCCGATCTATCTCGATCACAACGCAGGAGCCCTGATGCGGCCTTGTGTGCGGGAGGTGATGATCGACGCCATGGCCGCGGCGGGCAATGCGTCCTCCGTCCACAGCCACGGGCGGAAGGCGCGGGCGAGGATCGAGGATGCCCGCGAGAAGGTTGCCGCCCTTTGCGGCGCCCGGACCAGGGCTGTCACTTTCGCCTCCGGCGGGACGGAAGCCAACATGACGGCCCTGTCGCCCGTCTGGCAGGATCAGGGCATGCCGGTCTATCTCGGCAAGCTGTTCATGAGCGCTGCCGAACATCCTTCGGTCGCGACCGGCGGCCGGTTTGCCGTGGCCGATCAGGTTGTCATTCCGGTCGATTCCGGCGGACGTGTCCGGCTGGACGCTCTGGAAGAAGCCCTGAAGGACGCCGCACCCGGCCTGATCTCCGTAATGGCCGCGAACAACGAGACCGGTGTCATCCAGCCCCTGGCGGAGATCGGAGCGCTTGCCGGAAAATACGGCCATTTCTTCCACGTGGATGCGGTTCAGGCCGCAGGCCGGATGAAGATCGACATGGATGCCTGGCAGGCGGATGTCCTCACTCTGTCGGCGCATAAATTCGGTGGCCCGCAGGGGATCGGCGCGGTTGTCGTACGCTCGACAGCGCGGGTTCCGTCCCCCTTGATGGTCGGCGGCGGACAGGAAAACTGGCGCCGGGGCGGTACGGAAAACGTTGCCGCGATTGCGGGATTTGGCGTTGCCGCGCAGGCTGCCCTTGAAGAATCGTCGGATACGCGCCATGTCGCTGAGATGAAGGCCAAGCTCGAGACCGGTTTGAAAACCGTGTGCCCAGCCACGGTCATCTTCGGCGAAGAAGCGGAACGCCTGGCAAACACCTGTTGTTTTGCCGTTCCGGGCATACCTGCGGAAACCGCTTTGATCGCGTTCGACCTGGAAAACGTATCCCTTTCGTCCGGATCGGCCTGTTCCTCCGGCAAAGTGTCGGTATCGCATGTCCTGACGGCAATGGGCGTCCCGGAAGAGCTCGCCCGCTGTGCGCTGCGCATCAGCATGGGCTGGAACACCGCGGACAGGGAAATCGACAGGGTGCTTGAGCTGTGGCCGAAGATCGTCGACCGGCTCAACCCGCAAGCCCGCCACCGGGCGGCATAGGATTGGAGTGGGCGGCTCGCCGTTGGCTTGAAATCGCAGACAGGGACTTGCCTGTCTGCCTGGGTTCGTGAGTTGCGGGCAAAGGGGCCCGCTAAATGGAGGCAAAGTATGCCAGCTGTACAGGAAACCATCGAACAGGTGAAAGCCATCGATGTCGACCAGTATAAATACGGCTTTGTGACCGACATTGAATCGGAACGGGGAGCCAAGGGCCTCTCCGAAGAGACCATCCGGTTTCTGTCGGCCAAGAAGAATGAACCGGAATGGATGACGGAGTGGCGCCTGGACGCCCTACGCCGTTTCAAGCAGATGGAAGAGCCGGACTGGGCGCGCGTCTCCTATCCGAAGATCGATTTTGACGAACTCTATTACTGGGCGGCGCCGAAATCCGTCGAAGGCCCGAAAAGCCTCGACGAGGTCGACCCGGAACTGCTGGCAACCTACGAAAAGCTCGGCATTCCGCTGCGCGAGCAGGAAATCCTGGCGGGCGTAGAGCCGAAGAACCGGGTCGCCGTCGACGCGGTGTTCGATTCCGTTTCCGTCGTGACCACCTTCAAGGAAGAGCTGAAGAAGGCCGGTGTCATCTTCTGCTCCATTTCCGAGGCGCTGCGCGAATATCCGGATCTGGTGAAGAAATATCTCGGTTCCGTCGTCCCGGTCAGCGACAACTTCTATGCCACGCTGAATTCCGCGGTCTTTTCCGACGGGTCTTTCGTCTATGTGCCGGAAGGCGTGCGTTGCCCGATGGAACTGTCGACCTATTTCCGCATCAACGAACAGAACACCGGTCAGTTCGAACGTACGCTGATCATCGCCGACAAAGGGGCCTATGTCTCCTATCTGGAAGGTTGCACGGCGCCGCAGCGCGACGAGAACCAGCTTCACGCCGCCGTCGTCGAACTGATTGCCCTGGACGATGCGGAGATCAAGTATTCCACCGTTCAGAACTGGTTCCCGGGCGACAAGGATGGCAAGGGCGGTATCTACAACTTCGTCACCAAGCGCGGCGATTGCCGCGGCAGGAATTCCAAGATCTCCTGGACCCAGGTGGAAACCGGGTCGGCGATCACCTGGAAATACCCGTCCTGCATCCTGCGCGGCGAGAATTCCCGCGGCGAGTTCTATTCGATCGCGGTCTCCAACGGCTACCAGCAGGTCGACAGCGGCACCAAGATGATCCACCTGGGCAAGAATTCCTCCAGTCGGATCATCTCCAAGGGCATTTCGGCGGGCAAGTCGCAGAACACCTACCGGGGTCTTGTTTCCGCGCATCGGAAAGCCTCCAACGCGCGCAACTTCACTCAGTGCGACTCGCTCCTGATCGGTCAGGACTGCGGCGCGCATACCGTGCCCTATATCGAGAGCAAGAACGCATCGGCCCAGTTCGAGCACGAGGCGACCACCTCGAAGATTTCGGACGACCAGATGTTCTATTGTCTGCAGCGCGGCCTGTCTGAGGAAGAAGCCGTGGCGCTGATCGTCAACGGCTTCGTCAAGGACGTCATCCAGCAGCTGCCGATGGAATTCGCCGTTGAGGCGCAGAAGCTGATTTCGATTTCTCTCGAAGGGTCTGTTGGCTGATGACGACAAAACCGGTCATCAATCTGGACGATGTGCCCCTGATGAAGCGCGGCAACGGCGCCGCGTTCGAGGCGGAGATCGGTTCCTTTGGCCAGATGATCGGCTCGACCGGGATCGGTTGCATGCTGCATGTGGTTCAGCCTGGAAAGAAAGCCTTTCCGCGCCATGCCCATCACCAGATTCACGAGTTGTTCGTCGTTCTGGAAGGGGAGGGAACCTACCGGCTCGGTGAAGAAAGCTATCCGGTGCGGACGGGCGATGTCTGTGCCGCGCCGACCGGCGGTCCGGAAACCGCTCATCAGATTGAGAATACCGGCTCGAAGCCGTTGAAATATCTTGGACTGTCGACGATGGCGGAGACGGAAGTCGTTGAATATCCGGATTCGGAAAAATTTGCGGTCATAAGCCGCTTCGACTGGTCGACCATGAGCGGAGGCGTTCGCTTCCTCGGTCGAACAGGCATGACACTGGATTACTGGGACGGCGAAGACGCCGGACCGAAAGAAGATGAATAGGAAGAGGCATCTCGATGCTTGAGATCAAGAACCTGCACGCGCGCATCGCTGAAGACGAGACGGAAATCCTGCGCGGCGTCGACCTGACCGTCAATGCGGGCGAAGTGCACGCCATCATGGGGCCGAACGGCTCCGGCAAGTCGACGCTGTCCTACGTTCTGGCCGGCAAGGACGACTATGAGGTCACCGAAGGGGAAATCCTCTTCAACGGCCGCAACATGCTGGACATGGAAGCGGACGAGCGCGCTGCCGCCGGCCTGTTCCTGGCATTCCAGTATCCGATCGAAATTCCCGGCGTCGCCACCATGGAATTCCTGAAGACGGCCATGAACGCGCAGCGCAAGGCGCGTGGCGAGGAGCCGCTCTCCATTCCCGACTTCATGAAGAAGGTCCGCGAAGAGGCGAGCCACCTGAACGTTTCCATGGACATGCTGAAGCGTCCGCTCAATGTCGGCTTTTCCGGCGGCGAGAAGAAGCGCGCGGAAATCCTGCAGATGTCCCTGCTGGAGCCGAAGCTCTGCGTTCTCGACGAGACCGATTCCGGTCTCGACATCGACGCCCTGCGTATTGTCTCGGAAGGTGTCAACAAGCTCCGCTCACCCGAGCGGGCGATGGTTGTCATCACCCACTATCAGCGGCTTCTCGACCATATCGTGCCGGATGTCGTTCACGTCCTGTCCAAGGGGCGGATCGTCAAGACCGGCGGCAAGGAGCTCGCGCTTGAGCTCGAAAAGAACGGCTATGCCGATTATGTCGACGCGGCGGCTTGAGGGATCAACGCGATATGAACGCTAGCGCACCCATCAAACACACGCAGGCGGAAAGCGATCTGATGGACCGCTTCGAAGCCGCCAGGGACGGCCTGCCCGGCTCCGTTGCCGTGACCGCGCTGAGGGAAGCGGCGGCCGGACAGATCCGCGACAGGGGTCTGCCGCACCGGCGCGTCGAGGAATACAAATATTCCGACCTGCGCGCCTTCATGAAATTGGCGGCACCCTTGGCAGCGGCGGCCGATGCAGGCACCGCGAAAACGCTGCTCGACAGCCAGGACACGCTCGGCGGCCTCGAGCGCTACAGGATCGTCGTCTCGAACGGCGCTTTTCTTGCCGAGTTCTCCGACGTTGAGGCCCTGTCCGCCGAAGGCGTGACCCTGTCTGCCATGAGCGCGGAACTTGCCGGCGAAAACGGAGCCCAGTTGCTCGCTTCGCCGAAATCCGGACCGAACGACGGTATTCTGACCCTCAACACGGCCTTCGTGCAGGGCGGCGTGATCGTCCGGGTCAAGGACGGCGCGGAGGTCTCCAGGCCGGTCGAACTGATCCAGGTGGCGGCCTCGACCGGTGCCCAGGTCAGCCGGAACAGGATTTCCCTCGGCAAGGGCGCAAAGCTCCGGTTGCTGGAAACCTTTGTCGGCGATACGGGTGAAGGCGAACTCAACACGGTATTCGATTATGACCTGGCCGACGGCGCTTCGCTCGCCACCACAAGACTGATCGTCGGCAAGTCGGACGCGGCCCGTCTCTTCACCACCATCGCGACGCTTGGCGCCGATGCCAACTTGAAGTCGCTAGGTTTCATGGCCGGCCCGCGTTTTGCGCGCAACCAGCAATTCGTCAATTTCACCGGTGAGAATTCCGACGCAAAGATCTTTGGCGTCACCATGGCAGGAGGGCAGGACCTGGCGGATCAGACGCTGATCGTCGACCATACCGTTCCTCACTGCAACAGCCGCGAATTCTTCAAGACGGTGCTCGACGGGCACGCGAAGGGCGTCTATCAGGGCCGCATCAATGTCGCCCCGCATGCGCAGAAGACCGACGGCGAGATGATGACCCAGGCGCTGCTCCTCTCCGAGGACGCGGAAATGGCCAACAAGCCGGAGCTGGAAATCTTTGCAGATGACGTCATCTGCGCGCACGGCGCGACCAGCGGGCAGATCGACGAGGATCTGCTCTTCTATCTGAAGGCCAGGGGCATTCCGGAAGACGAAGCCAGAACGCTGCTTGTCCTGGCTTTCCTTTCCGAAGCCATCGAGGAATATGGCGAGGACGACGTGACCGAAGGCCTGGAAGCCCGTGTGCGCGACTGGCTCGCCGGTCACTGAGGCCAGAGAACCGACACGTCTGGAAACAAGGAGCGGTACCGGATGACGGTCGCAACCATGGAAGAGACATCTCAGGCATCGGGCTACGACGTCGAGGCGATCCGCAAGGATTTCCCGATCCTTGCCCGGGAAGTCTATGGCAAACCGCTGGTCTATCTCGACAACGGGGCTTCGGCGCAGAAGCCCCGGGCCGTCATCGACGCTGTGACCAACGCCTATTCGCACGAATATGCCAACGTTCACCGCGGCCTGCATTTCCTGTCCAACACCGCGACGGACAACTACGAAGCCGCGCGCGAGAAGGTGCGCCGCTTCCTGAACGCACGATCCGTCGACGACGTCGTCTTTACCAAGTCGACGACGGAAGCGATCAACCTGGTCTCCTACGGTCTCGGCGGCAGCTTCTTCGCGGATGGCGGCGAAATCGTGCTCTCCATCATGGAGCACCATTCCAACATCGTTCCCTGGCACTTCCACCGCGAGCGCCACGGCGCGAAGTTGAAATGGGTCTATGTCCGGGAAGACGGATCCTTCGATCTCGATGCTTTCTCAGATGCGCTCAGCGACAAGACCAGGCTGGTCGCCATCACTCACATGTCCAACGTTCTGGGTACGGTGGTTCCGGTCAAGGAGGTCTGCCGGATCGCGCATGAGCGCGGCATCCCGGTGCTTGTCGACGGCAGCCAGGCGGCGGTTCACCTGCCGGTCGACGTGCAGGACATCGATTGCGACTATTACGTCTTCACCGGCCACAAGGTCTACGGACCGTCGGGTATCGGCGTACTCTGGGGCAAGCCCGAGCGTTTGAAGGCGTTGCGGCCGTTCAACGGCGGCGGTGAAATGATCCTGGACGTTACCGAGGACATGGTCACCTACAACGATCCGCCGCACCGTTTCGAAGCGGGCACGCCGCCGATTGTCCAGGCGATCGGCCTGGGAGCCGCGCTGGACTATATGGATGCGCTCGGCCGGGAAAACATCGCCCGTCACGAGGCGGATCTGAAGGACTACGCGCACAAGAAGCTGAAGGAAATCAATTCGCTCAGGATCTTCGGCGAAGCGCCGGGGAAGGGCGCGATCGTGTCCTTCGAGATCCAGGGTGCCCATGCCCATGACGTGGCGACGATCATCGACAGGGCAGGGGTCGCGGTGCGTGCCGGCACCCATTGCGCACAGCCGCTCTTGGCAAGATACGGGGTGACCTCTACATGTCGGGCAAGTTTCGGGCTTTATAACACCCGTGCGGAAGTCGACGCGCTTTACGAGGCCCTGCTGAAGGCACAGAGTTTTTTCGGGTAAGGACGGACCCAGTATGGAAAACGCTACCACGATCGACACCAATGCGGACGGCGAAGAGCTGCAGACGGAAGTCTCGGCCCAGAGCGCCATCCCCGCGGAAGAACTGGACCGGCTCACGACCGATATTATCGGTGCCCTGAAGACGGTCTACGATCCGGAGATCCCCTGCGACATTTACGAGCTGGGCCTGATCTACAAGGTCGACATCGAGGACGACCGGTCCATCAATATCGACATGACGCTGACGGCGCCCGGCTGTCCGGTGGCTGGCGAGATGCCGGGCTGGGTGGAAAATGCCGTCTCGGCAGTGACCGGCGTCGGTCCCGTCAATGTCGATATGGTGTTCGATCCGCCCTGGTCGCCGGACCGGATGTCCGACGAAGCCAAGGTCGCGCTCAACTGGTATTGAGTTGGCAACCTTTTTTCCTTTAAGCTGAAACCCTATATCAGGTTTCAGACACCGGAACTGAATGAGGACGATATGGCTTCCGCAAAATTCCAGGTTATGACCTTGACCGATGCCGCCGCAGAGCGGGTCAGGGAGCTTGTCGAAAACTCCGACAAGAACGCGGCCGGTCTGCGCCTCGGGATCAAGACGGGCGGCTGCGCCGGCATGGAATACACCATGGAGATGGTGGAGAAGCCCGAAGCCGGCGACGACGTGATCGAGGATAAGGGTGCGAAGCTTTTTGTCGACCCTTCCGCGGTCCTCTTTCTGCTCGGCACCGAGATGGATTTCGAGATGACGAAATTCCGCTCCGGCTTCGTATTCAAGAACCCGAACGAAGTGTCCGCCTGTGGCTGCGGTGAGTCCGTGACGCTGCAGGCCGCCGATATGGACGCCGTCGCCCAGTGATCCTGTCCAGTGACCCTTTCTGGGCTTAAGTCCAGTTTCCGCATATGGATTTCATGACCCTGTTCGAACGGCTGAAAGCCGACGCGGCACCGCAATGGTCCGATTATACCCGCCACGTATTTGTCAGGCAGCTCGGTGACGGCTCCCTGCCACTCGATTGTTTCAAGCACTATCTCGTTCAGGATTACCTGTTTCTGATCCAGTTCGCCCGTGCCTATGCGCTCGGCGTCTACAAGAGCCCGGACGTTGCGGATATGCGCCAGTCGCTGGAGGGCGTGAAAGCCATCCTGGATGTCGAGCTCGACCTGCATGTCGAGCTGTGCGGCAGTTGGGGCATGCCCAGGGAAGCGATCGAAACCGCTCCCGAGGACACGCCGACGATGGCCTACACGCGCTTCGTGCTGGATGCAGGCATGTCAGGTGACCTCCTGGACCTCCAGGTCGCCCTTGCGCCCTGTATCGTCGGCTATGCAGAAATAGGCACTGCGCTGCAGGCGGACGGCGCGGATCACGAGCGCAATCCCTACCGGCGCTGGATCCGGGAATATGCGGACGATGCCTATCAGGAGCTGGCCAGAGGATTTTCGGCCTGGCTGGACCGGACCGCGGAGCAGGTCCTCACCGAGCACCGCTATCCGCGCGTTCTGTCGCTCTTCGAAAAAGCCTGCCGGCTGGAATGCGATTTCTGGCAGATGGGTCTCACCGCCAAGGCCTGAGACGGCAGGTCGGAATCAAGGGCCTTATTGAAATCGATTGCCGGTATGGTGTGCCGGATTATGCAACGTCGAACTGATCCACCGATTCCGGGAGATCCTTTTCGGTCCTGACCAGATTGCGGCCTGCGTTTTTCGCGGCATAGAGCGCCTCGTCGGCCCGCGAGACGATGGAGTGCACCGTATCCGCCTTGTGATAGGTCGCAACGCCGACGGAAATCGAAACCCGGCCAAGGTTTTCGCCGGTGGAGCGTTTCACCAGTTCTTTGGACATGACGGCCGAGCGGATCCGCTCTCCGAGTTCTGCGGCGTTTTCGAGCTGTTCCTGCGGAAGGATGATCGCGAATTCCTCGCCGCCGTAACGGCAGGCGATATCCTGTGCCTTGATATTCTGTTTCACGGCAAGCGCGACCAGACGCAGGACCTGATCTCCGGTCTGGTGGCCGTAGGTATCGTTGAAATTCTTGAAGTGATCGATATCGGTCATCAGCAGCGCAAAGCTGCGGCCGCTTTCCTTGGCCTGTTCGATCACCCGCTCGATCGAGTTCTCGAAATGCTTGCGGTTGCTCAGCGTCGTCAGTTCGTCCGTCAGGGATTCGTAACGGATCGCCTCAAGGGAAGACTGAAGGTTTTCGATGTGCTTCTTCGATTCCAGAAGCTGGGACTCGAGCTTGCGGTTGGACGCGACGGCGCTCTGGGTCGACTTCACCAGATGCGTGACATAGTTCTGCAGCTTTTGCGGATCGCTGATGGATTTGATCTTCTCGCCGGCCTGTTCCAGCGCGGTGCCGTAGTCGGAGGTCACGTCGGCGCTCAGCTTGAGCGAATCCACCAGTTCCTCGACCTCCCTGGAAACCTTGCTGCCGACCTCGTCCAGACGGTCGCCGAGGCGCGTGGGGGACAGAAAACGGCCGTAAAGCGTCAGCATTTCGTCGGTGCTGACCCGGCCGTTGGCCTTGATGGTTTCATTGACGGCCCGGTTCAGGCCCTGATTGTAGCCGGCAGAATAGGTGTACCAGAGCTCATAGCAACGCGGATAAGCCGGCAATACGTTTTTCTTGATGTAATTGATAGCGGACGCACCGTAACCGATGGTCCGCTTGTGATCGTCTGAATCCGGCATCAAGTTACTCTCACCTAAGCCTTGCGAGACCCGCCCCACACGGGCGCAAGATTTAGGTTTAACCTCTGACGGAACGTTTAAGGAGCCGTTAAATCTGGATCGATTCCTTTAGGGAATTTTCGGTTACGAGGCTTTTTTGGGACGGGGTTCGCGTAGAAGGAAAGCCGGGATATGAACACCCTGGCTGAACGCCGGTTCCAGCTTCTCGTTTCTGGATTTCCTGCCGTCGGGAGACTTGGTCAGTTCCTGGACCGGAATCGGCATCAGATTATCCGCCTGCTCCTCGTTATCGGCTTCAGGGGTTGAACGGGACCTGGACGGCGACCGGCGCCGGGATGCGGCCTTGCCCTGATCGGCGTCGTTGTCGTTGCTGGACTTGGCGTTCTTTGCCGTCTTTCCGGTTTTCCGCCGGGCCTTGCGCTCCTTGGCCGCGGCTTCGAAGTCGATGGCGTCACCCAGCCAGTCGATCGACTTGTTGATCAGCGTCTCGATCGCGACCAGGTTTTTCTGATCGTCCTCGGTCACCAGCGTGTAGGCGGTTCCCGACCTGCCCGCACGGCCGGTCCGTCCGATCCGGTGAACATAGTCCTCAGCGTTGATCGGGACATCGTAGTTGAATACGTGGCTGACTTCCGGAATGTCCAAGCCGCGCGCGGCGACATCGCTGGCAACCAGCAGCGTGATATTTCCCTTGCGGAAATTGTCGAGCATCGTCATGCGCGTGCGCTGATCCATGTCGCCATGAAGAGTGCCGACATTGTATTCGTGGCGCTCCAGGGAGCGGAACAGGGTCGTGACGTCCCGTTTGCGGTTGCAGAAGACGATGGCGTTCTTCAGCTCTTCGGCGCCTTCGAGCAGGTCGCGCAGCGCGGCGCGCTTTTCGTAATCCTTCGACGGCGAAGCCTTGAGCAGCTGGGTCACGTTTTCCGCCGTCGAGGACGTCGGCGCGACTTCGATCCGGGCGGGATTCTGCAGGAAGGTTTCCGTCAGGCGCTGGATCTCGGGCGGCATGGTTGCCGAAAAGAACAGGGTCTGGCGCGTGAAGGGGATCAGCTTGCAAATACGCTCGATGTCCGGAATGAAGCCCATGTCCAGCATGCGGTCGGCTTCGTCGATCACCAGGATCTCAACCCCTTGAAGAAGCAGTTTGCCACGCTCGAAATGATCGAGCAGTCGTCCCGGCGTCGCGATCAGAACGTCCGTGCCGCGGTCGAGCTTCTTGTCCTGCTCGGCAAAGGAAACCCCGCCGATGAGCAGGGCGACGTTCAGCTTGTGGTTCGTGCCGTATTTTTCGAAATTCTCTTCGACCTGGGCCGCGAGTTCGCGGGTCGGTTCGAGAATGAGCGTGCGCGGCATTCGGGCCCGGGCCCGGCCTTTTTCGAGAAGGGTCAGCATCGGCAGCGTGAAACTTGCGGTTTTGCCCGTGCCCGTCTGCGCAATGCCGAGCACGTCCCGCCGTTCCAGTACCTGCGGGATCGCGCCCGACTGGATTGCCGTGGGTTCTTTATAACCAGCTGCTTCTACTGCAGCGAGGACCTTCTCGCTAAGACCGAGAGTATCAAATGCCATGGAGCGCTTTGCCCATATGTTATTTCGGATGTCGTGATTGTATTTCGATGGCGCCGTGGGAACCGACGGTGCCAAACTGCGCACACCCTACATTCATGCGCTCAGGTGTCAATGCGCCGATGTGGCAAAATGTAAAGAAAATCGAGTATTTCTGCGTAAGTTTTGCCATCTCAGTTAATACTGAGGCCCGCATTGCATGAAATCGGCAACTGGGACCAGTACCCGATACTGGTTTTCGAACCAGGGTGCAGGCGTGCAAATCTGCTACCTAGCGGTTCAAACCCGGCAAAAGTCTGGAATTATGACGGGTCGCGGTTACGCAGGGATAGCTGCCTGCGTATAGAACAATTCATAATCGGCCCGGTAACGGCGGCGCAGCTTCTGGCTCAGGCTTTCGTCGCCGAAGGCGTGCAGGGTGCTCGGGGAGACATAGTCCAGAGCCCGGTAGGTGAACGAGGGGGATGGCCGGAAGTTCAGCGAGCTGGCGGAAAGGAAAGTATCCAGCGACTGGTCGAAATGCTCCAGGAGCAGAATGAGATCCGCCGTGAGCGCTCCCTTGTAAGTCAGCGCGGCGGACTGACTGCGAAAAAGATTATCCGCCTCAAGATCGGAAATCGAAGCGACGTGGGAGACGAAATCCTGAGGCGTCATCGCCTTGTCGAAATACCGCTCCTGATAATAGGAGGGCAGCGGCGTGTCGTTCAGGATGATCTTTTCATAGCAATAGGCGAGGCGGTGCAGGGGATCCTGCAGCCAGGCAGCGATTTTCATGTCCGGATGACGCCGTTTCAGTTCGCGCGCGGTGAGCAGTTCCACATTGCCGTGAAACAGGAACCGGTCGGAATGCGAGGCGGAATCGGACTGTCCGTGGGTCAACGCAATGGGATCGTTGCCGGCAAGGCGATGAAGGATCGGTGCAAGGGCATGGAACGCCGGCTCTGCGATCCGGGCGAAGGCGATGTCGTAATCGGGAAACGCAAGATAGACGTGATTGCGCAGCGGACGGCGCCGTCTGTCGAAAATTGTATAAACCCGGTCTAACATAATACTTGTCCGGCAGCGGTTCCGGGCAAAGAGCTGAAGATCAAGTGCTCTCGTCGCGCGCCCGGGGCCTTAATTAGCAAACAACTTTCCCATTTTTGCGGTTAGATATCAAGATCATCCGCAAATTCGGCGTTCTCCTGGATGAACTGGAAACGGGCTTCCGGTTTGTTGCCCATCAACCGTTCAACCGTATCGTTCGTTTCACCGATATCGGTTTCGTCGACATCGACTTTCAGAAGCGAGCGCTTGGACGGATCCATTGTCGTTTCCTTCAGCTGGGCCGGCAACATCTCCCCGAGACCCTTGAAACGGCCGATTTCAACCTTTGCCTTACCCTTGAACGCGGTTTCCAGCAACTCGTCTTTATGCGCATCGTCACGTGCGTAGAGCGTCTTGCCGCCCTGGCTGAGCCGGTAAAGGGGCGGAACCGCAAGATAAAGGTGCCCGCCACGGATGAGCTCGGGCATTTCGCGGTAAAAGAAGGTAATCAAAAGTGATGCGATGTGGGCGCCGTCGACGTCGGCATCGGTCATGATGACGATCTTCTCGTAGCGCAGGTCCGTTTCCCTGTAATGGGTCCGCGTGCCGCATCCCAGTGCCTGAATGAGGTCCGCCAGTTGCTGGTTGGCCACGAGCTTGTCGCGACCGGCATTGGCGACGTTGAGGATCTTGCCGCGCAAGGGGAGAACGGCCTGGTTGGCGCGGTTGCGGGCCTGTTTGGCGGAGCCGCCGGCCGAATCCCCCTCGACGATGAAGAGTTCCGTGCCGTCTGACTGATTGGCGGAGCAATCGGCGAGTTTCCCGGGCAGGCGCAGCTTGCGGACTGCGGTCTTGCGCGCGACATCCTTCTCCTGCCTGCGCCGCAGACGTTCCTCGGCGCGGTCGATCACCCATTCCAGGAGCCTGTTGGCCTGGTTGGGAGATGCCGTCAGCCAGTGGTCGAACGCGTCGCGCACCGCGGTTTCGGTGATCCGGGTCGCCTCGTTGGTCGCAAGCTTGTCCTTCGTCTGGCCGACGAATTCCGGCTCCCGGATGAAGACGGACAGCATGCCGCCGGCCGACGTCATGACGTCGTCGCCGGTGATAATGGCCGCCTTCTTGTTGCTGGTCAGTTCGCCATAGGCCTTAAGGCCGCGCAGCAGTGCATAGCGGAAGCCGGCCTCGTGGGTACCGCCCTCAGGGGTCGGCACGGTGTTGCAGTAGGAATTGACGAAGCCGTCGCCGGCAAACCAGGTCACCGCCCATTCCACCGATCCGTGCTTGCCCGCATTGTCGGTGCGTCCGGCGAACACCTCCTCGACCACACGGCGTTCCTTGGTCAGCCGTTCGTGCAGAAAGTCCTTCAGGCCGCCGGGGAAATGGAAGACGGCTTCTGCCGGTGTCTCGTCCTTCTCCGAGAGCAGGCTCGGCTCGCAGTGCCAGCGGATTTCGACGCCGCCGAAGAGATAGGCCTTGGAGCGGGCCATTTTCAGAAGGCGGGCAGGCTGGAACTTCGCGCCTTTGCCGAAGATCTGCTCGTCCGGCTTGAAGCGCACCTGCGTGCCGCGGCGGTTCTGCGTATCGCCCACCAGTTCCAGCGGTCCCTGAGGATGCCCGCGGCGGAAGACCTGCCGGTAGAGCTTGCGGCTTCGCGCGACCTCGACGACGAGCTCTTCCGACAGCGCGTTGACCACCGACACGCCGACGCCGTGCAGGCCACCGGAGGTTTCATAGACCTTGCTGTCGAATTTCCCGCCGGCATGCAGCGTCGTCATGATGACTTCGAGCGCGGATTTGTCCTTGAACTTGGGATGAGGATCGACCGGGATGCCCCGGCCGTTATCTGTGATGGTCAGAAAACCGTCGGCAGACAGGGTCACGTCGATCCAGGTGGCGTGCCCGGCGACCGCCTCGTCCATGGAGTTGTCGATGACTTCGGCGAACAGATGGTGCAGCGCCTTTTCGTCCGTGCCGCCGATATACATGCCCGGACGTCGTCGGACCGGCTCCAGGCCTTCCAGGACCTCGATATCCGCTGCGGAGTAGTCTTCCGAAACGGGAACGGCGGCGACCGGACGCGTTTTTTGCGGCGCGGGGGCGGGATTGTCTTGTGTCAGAGGCGTTGAGACCGCCGCATTGCCTGCAAATAAATCGTCTTTTGCGCTCATTCCGTATCGCCTGATGGGTCCTGGACAGTGATTTCCCGAAGTTCAGCGCCGTTACCTACACCGAATCGGGTTCCAGTTTGAAGGACAAACATAGAACGGCAAAGGATTTTGGCCAAAAGCCCCCGTTTTCAACAGCCGCAGGAACAAATTCCGTTCTGGAAACACATCATCAACCCGGCCGTGATCCAATAACTGATCCCTGAAGGAGAGGAGACAAGGCGCAAAATGTGCCAATTCCGCAACACTCGCTGACAGAGTCGTACCGGAACCCTCTGAAAGAAGCTGCTGCCTATGTTCGGCCATGTTTGATCTTCAACCGTTGGGGTAATGTCAGATCGGGACACCGGTTGCAGCCGTCAGGTGCAACCTCCCGGGTCGGGCTTAAGGATATTCAACAAATGGTCTCATTTGGGCGCGTTGTGGCCCAACTTAGGCCGAAATGATCGGCCACTCTTGGCCGTACAGGAAAAGAGACCTGTCTGGGCCGGGCTTAGCAGGTTGAAGAGATAAAAATGCGCTTCGCGCGGACAACGAACGAGATCGGAAAGATCATCCGTCGGAATGGTGAGCCATTGCCGATGGGTAATAGTGTGACCGGGATGCAAAAACACAGCTCAATGCGTCATAGCCTTTTGAAGGCAGGAACTGCGCTCGGCATGATGGTATTTGTTGCCGCCGCCGCAGCCCCCGCCGTGGCGTTTGACGGGCAGCCCGCACCTGCCCGGGCGATCGCGCCCACGGATCTGTCGCCGATGGAAGCGCTCAGAGCCGGCGCGCGCCAGTATTACTCCGGCGACAAGACGGCTGCCCTCAATTCCCTGCAATACGCAGCGGAAAACGGTCAGCCCATGGCCGCCTGGAAGCTTGGCGAAATGTATGCCAAGGGCGACGGCGTTCAGGAAGACGACCTGAAGGCGTTCGAGTATTACAGCCAGATCGTGCGCGAGCACGGCGACGACCGGCCGGATGCGCCGGACGCGCCTTTCGTTTCCAGCGCCTTCGTGGCACTCGGCGCCTATTACCTGAACGGTATCGAAGGATCCGTGCCGCAAAACGAGGCGCGTGCCCGGCAGATTTTTACTCACGCAGCCTCCTATTTCGGCGATGCGGACGCCCAGTACGAACTCGGCCGGATGTATCAGGACACGAACAGCCGCATGGCCGTCCGCTGGTACAACCTCGCCGCTCTCAAGGGCCATGTCGGTGCTCAGGCACGGCTGGGTGAAACGCTCTACGCCCTTGGCACGTCCGACAAGAAAAAGGCGCGCGGCCTGATGTGGATGACCGTTGCACGCGAACAGGCAACCGGGACGGATGCGAGCTGGATTGGCGCGATGCACGAACAGTATTTCGCCGTATCCCCGGAACCGGTCCGGCAAATGGCCCGGTCGCTGGCCGACGGCTGGCTGCAGCAGAACCGTCCGGACATGCTGACCGCCCAGCAGATGCCTACTCAATAAGACGGATTTTCGCTTCGGAAGACGATCCGAGGGCGGGGCTTGTGAGAGGCTCCGTGGCGGGCAGATGTGCCGGCATTCCGGACACGGTCTTCCGTCAGGAGGCCTTGCCAGGCACGACCGGGGTCATGTTTTCGATATCCGGTTTGCCGCCGCCCCGCTCCAGGCTGGTCAAGGGGCAGGGGGCGTTGCTGAATTGCCAGGACGTGTTGTTCAGCACCATCGAACAGGTCGCCATGCGCAGACCGTTCGGGCTTTTGAGGCAGACGGAATCGCCCACACTGTATTTCTCTCCCTTGTAACGGCATGTGCAGGAGACATTCTGCGCGCTGGCCACGCTGCTGAAACCCAGCGCCGAAACGATCGCAAGACCGGAGAGAAGGCGCACCGTCGAGACAAGAACCCGGGTGCCGGCACATTTGAAAGGTGCCGTCAGGCTATGTCCGCTTGTCGCCGGTGCGGACGTGGTGCGGTTTGCCGTTACCCCCATGACCGTCAAAGATTACCATGGCACAGGACGACTGCAAGTCCATATTCCGTGCACGTAAATCTTCCCTAGCGGTAGACCTCGGGAGGCGAGGCCTGTGGCAGGCAGGCGGCGGTCGTGAAGATCGGCTGCGTTCAGGCCGCGAGCTGCACCCAGACGGGGACGTGGTCGGAGGGTTTTTCCCAGCCGCGAATATGTTTGTCGATGCCGCATCCCGAGAAACGGTCGGTTGCCTGGGCCGACATGAGAATGTGATCGATACGGATACCGTTGTTCTTTTGCCAGGCGCCCGCCTGATAATCCCAGAAAGTATAGGTTTCCGCAGCCTCGGTGCAGGAGCGGACGGCTTCGGTCAGTCCGAGATTGGTGAGCGCCCTGAATTTCTGGCGGCTTTCGGGCTGGAAGAGCGCATCTTCGAGCCAGTTTTCCGGGTTCTTCGCGTCGATCGGATCGGGAATGACGTTGTAGTCGCCGAGCAGCAGGAAAGGCATTTCCTCGCGCAGGCGCTTTTCCGCATGCGCGATCAGCCGGTCCATCCACTCCAGCTTGTAGGGGAATTTCTCCGATCCGAGCGGATTGCCGTTGGGAAGATAAAGGCAGCCGAAGCGGACAGCGCCGGTCTCGGTGGAAACGCTCGCCTCGATGTAGCGGGCCTGTTCGTCGCCGTCATTGCCGGGCAGACCGCGCTGAACGTCCTCCAGCGGCGATTTCGACAGAAGCGCGACCCCGTTGAACCCCTTTTGTCCGTGGGTTTCGACGTTGTAGCCAAGATCCTCGAAGGGCTGGTGGGGAAAATTCTCGTCAATGGATTTGATTTCCTGCAGGCAGGCGACATCCGGCGAGGCTTCCTTCAGCCACTCCAGCACCACATCGATCCGGGCCTTGACGCCGTTGATATTCCAGGTCGCGATTTTCATGGAAGCCTCACATGCAGAAGGTGCCGGAGCGACCGGCCGATTGAAGACCGGTGCCGGCCCGGTCAGACGGTGAAGCTGGTCCCGCAGCCGCAGCCCGCGGTCGCGTTCGGATTGTTGATCTTGAACGCCTGTCCGATCAAATCGTCGACGAAATCGATCTCCGAGCCACCCATATATTGCAGGGATACCGAATCGATCAGCACGGTGGCGCCCGGTTTTTCGATCACCAGATCGTCGTCCTCGCTGTTGCCGACCACGTCGTATTTGTACTGCAGCCCGGAACAGCCGCCGCCCTCGACGCTGACGCGCAGCATGCTGCCGCTCGGTTCTTTTGACAATATGGCAGCGATCTGCTTGGCAGCGCGCTCGCTGACTGTTACTCGATTTTCAAGTGTTTCGGTCATGGTCTACCGACTCGCTTTGCTCTTTTCGACTTTCAAGAGCGTTAAACCTGATTTGTTCAGATAAGTATGTTTCGAAGCCGCCGCAGTCAATGCGCGGTGGGGCGAATGAATAGAAGTTAGGCATGGGGGCCCGCTGTGAGCGAAGGCTGGAAGCAGATGACGTCGGAAATCGGGTTCGGAGCGCAATCCCGCGCCGTTTATGCGGTCAATCCCATGAAAAGCCGGGGCAGGCTTTTCCCGGAACCGGAAAGCCCGACCCGCACGCCGTTCCAGCGCGACCGCGACCGGATCATCCATTCCTCCGCCTTCCGGCGACTGAAGCACAAGACCCAGGTGTTCGTCTATCACGAGGGCGATCACTTCCGGACCCGGCTGACCCACACCATCGAGGTGTCCCAGATTGCCCGCTCGCTGGCGCGCGCGCTGCGTCTCGATGAAGATCTGGCTGAAAGCCTCGCACTCTCGCACGATCTCGGACACACACCCTTTGGCCACGAAGGCGAAGACGTCATGCACGAATGCATGGCGCCCTATGGCGGCTTCGATCACAATGCCCAGTCGCTCCGGGTGGTCACGCATCTGGAACAGCGTTACGCGGAATTCGATGGGCTCAACCTGGCTTGGGAAACGCTGGAAGGACTGGTCAAGCACAACGGACCGCTGATCGGACCCGATGGCGCGCCGCTCGGGAAGTTCAGGAACTCCGAATTGCCGTTCGCCATCAGGGAATATGCCACGAAACAGGATCTGCTTCTGGACACCTGGCCGAGCGCGGAAGCCCAGGCCGCGGCGATCGCCGACGATATCGCCTATGACGCGCACGATCTGGACGATGGCCTGCGCGCCAATCTGTTTGCCATAGAAGACATGCGCGATGTCCCGTTCCTGGCCGATATCCTGGCCGAGGTCGACGGCAAATATCCGGGCCTGGAAGAAAGCCGGCGGATTCACGAGATCGTCCGCCGGTCGATCACGCGGATGGTGGAAGATGTCATTCGCGAGGCGATCCGGAACCTCGCCGAACTCAATCCCTCGAGTGTGGAAGACATTCGGGCGGCGGACCGCTGCCTGGTCGGGTTTTCCTCAACCATGGCGGCGGCGGAAAAGGAGGTGAAACGCTTCCTGTTCGCCCGGGTCTACCGGCACGAGGACGTTCTGGCGGTCAGACGGCTTGTCGCGCGCGTGGTCAAGGATCTGTTCCGCAAGTTCTTGGAAGAGCCCGGCCGGATGCCGTCTCCCTGGAACACAGGGCTTGAAACGCTGAGCGGAAACGGTGTCGCGAGACGGGTCTGCGACTACATCGCCGGAATGACGGACCGCTATGCGATCGAGGAACATCGCAGATTGTTTGACGACACCCCCGATTTGGGGTAGGCGCATGGCCCAAAGCCCTGTGGCGCGGGAGGACAATCCTTCGCAGCGCGCGGGGGCTTTGTGTTTGAAAGACGAAACCTGATCGGTGTTCCATGAATATCTTTGCGGACTTCACGCAGCGTGTCAAAAAAGCTCTCCAGGAAATTGATCTGAAAGATTCAAATGGAGTTGCACCTGACTTGTCGCGCGTCGTCGTGGAAGCGCCGCGCGATCCCGCGCACGGGGATTTCGCCACCAATGCCGCAATGGTGCTTGCCAAACCGCTTGGTATGAAGCCGCGGGATCTGGCTGAAAAGCTCGTCGCAAAACTCAATGAGGACCCGGATGTCACCGAAACGGCCATTGCCGGTCCCGGTTTCATCAACATGCGGGTCGCACCGGTCGTCTGGCAACGGGTTCTGGGCAGTATCCTGCAGAAGGGCCGGACATTCGGCTCGGTCGAGCGGACCCCGGCGCCGAAGGTCAATGTCGAATACGTGTCCGCAAATCCGACCGGGCCGATGCATGTCGGCCATATCCGGGGCGCGGTCGTCGGCGATGCCCTCGCCAACCTTCTGGCCTTTGCCGGCAATGAGGTGGTCAAGGAATATTACATCAACGACGCCGGCTCCCAGATCGACACGCTCGCCCGCAGTGTGTTTCTGCGCTATCGCGAAGCGCTCGGCGAAGACATCGGCGAGATCCCGTCGGGTCTTTATCCGGGCGATTACCTGAAGCCGGTCGGAGAGCAGCTCAAGGCGGAATTCGGCGCTTCGCTGAAAGACAAGCCGGAAAGCGAGTGGCTTCCGGTCGTCAAGGAGCGGGCGATGGCCGCGATGCTCGACCTGATCCGCGCGGATCTGGCGGCCCTCGGCGTCGAGCATGAGGTCTTCTTCTCCGAAAAGTCCCTTCACGAGCGCAACGGCGGTAACGGGTCGAAGATCGACCACATGCTGGACGGTCTGCGGGAAAAGGGGCTGGTTTATCAGGGAACCCTGCCGCCGCCCAAGGGCCAGCTGCCGGAGGACTGGGAAGACCGGGAACAAACCCTGTTCCGCGCCAGCGATTTCGGCGACGACACAGACCGTGCGCTGAAGAAGTCGGATGGCTCTTACACCTATTTCGCGGCCGATGTCGCCTATTTCCAGGAAAAGTTCGAACGCGGATTCCAGGAAGCGATCTATGTCCTCGGCGCGGACCACGGCGGTTACGCCAAGCGCCTGCAGGCTGTCGGCGAGGCTGTTTCGGGTGGCGAAACGGGGGTTATCGTCCGGTTCTGCCAGCTCGTGAAACTGATGCGCGACGGTGAACCGGTGAAGATGTCCAAGCGCTCCGGCGACTTCATCACCCTGCGCGAAGTGGTGGATGAAGTCGGTCCCGATCCCGTGCGTTTCATGATGCTGTTTCGCAAGAACGACGCGCCGCTGGATTTCGACTTCAAGAAGGTCACCGAACAGTCGAAGGACAATCCGGTCTTTTACGTCCAGTACGGCCATGCCCGCTGCTGTTCGGTTCTGCGCCAGGCAGGCGAAGAGCTCTCCGGGTTGGACATCGGCGACGATGAACTCGAAAAAGCCGATTTCACTTTGCTCGATGACAGCGGCGAACTGGAGTTGATTGCCAAGATGGCGGAATGGCCGAAAGTGGTGGAAGCGGCGGCCGAAACACATGAGCCGCACAGGATCGCTTTTTATCTGCACGAACTGGCGAGTTCTCTGCATGGCCACTGGAATAGAGGCAAGGAAATGCCGCATTTACGCTTTATTGACGCCAGTAACGCCAAATTAACCCTAGCACGTCTTGCATTGGTTCGTGCAATATCTTTGGTGCTTGCTTCGGGTCTAGCGATTCTAGGCGTCAATGCTCCTGAGGAAATGCGCTAGAATTTTATCATGGCCATAATTGACAGTTAGTCAGTAAAACATGGCCGAACAGGACCGGTTTTCGTAAGGCTCATGTCGGAAGATTACGAAACAAAGCGAACAGATTTGCATGTACCCGCCAAGGATCAGGGTGCTGAGCGGCCGGTCGTGGAAGATCCGCTGGTTGAACTGGCGCGAATCGTCCACAGGAACAAGCAATCGGGGGCACATGTGAGCAGCGGCCGGGTAGAGAACACCGACTATTTCGCCGGACTGGACGAGGTCGCAGGAGAATCGGCTGTTCCTTCAAGCTCTGAGCCTTCGCGCATCGAGCCGACCTTTGCCGGTGCGAAGCCGGCTGCCGAACGCAGCGACTTCGGAATGGCCGCGAAAGACGTTCACGAGCAGCCGTCGGGTGCCGTGGCGGCGGAACCCGCCAAACTCCACGGTGTGAACGTTCCGGCCGGCAGTGAGTTTTCCTCCCACGGCGGATCGAATGTTTCTGCGCTGTGGCCACCGCAGCCGGAGCTCACCGGTGTTGGTGCGCCGGCTTCTCCCGTCAGTGCGGCTCCGGCCGAGCCGTATCTGCAAAAGCCTGAGGAGCCCTATCCGGTCGACCAGCCGGAGACCGGTTTCGATGACATTGCGGACCCTGCCGACAAAACCAACCTGACACCGTCGGTTTCGCTTGATCTTGAGCAGAATCTGACGGCGGAACTCGAGGACGAATTGATCGGCGCTTTGCGCCAGTCTGTCGACGAGATGCCCGAGCCGGAAGACGACACGCAGGACGGCGCCTCCGTAGAAGCGGAACGCGTGACCTATGGCGGACATGTGCAAACCGGTTACGACGAACCCGAAACCGGCTTTGAAGCGGAACCGGAAGAAACCAAGGAAACTACCCCGGCAGAAGAATTCGTCCATACGCCTCACGTGGCCCCGGACGCAAGAACGGCTTATGTGGCTCCGGCTGTCGAACTGGGCACGGGCAGGGCGGAGACGACTGCGCATCGTGAAGAGCCGCGTCTCGACATTTCCGCCACCCCAGAGCAGGTGTCGGCCAGCCGCCGGCCGGAGATCGACGAAAACGATTTCTTTGCTGCCCTGAACCCCGCTCATTCGGAGGCGGCAAGCGAAGACACCGGACGGGACACGCAGGACGACGGCAATCCCGCCGGGATAGATGCCCTGTTTGCCGACCTTGATTTCCCCGATCCCGCTGAGCGCAAGACTGCCCATATGGCACCGCAACCGGTCGCGCCCCAGCCGTCGGCACCGGCAGAACGTGTTTCGGCCGCGGAAATCGACGACATGACCTGGCCTGCAGCCGCTGAAGCCGTGCCGCAGCCGGAAGAAGACGAAACGCCCCCGCCGCCCGAAGGCTATGATCTGGATGCGGTTGCCCGGGCGATGCAGGAAAGCGATCCGAGCCTCGGTGGCGCGGGTGTGCTTCCGCCGCATACGGCCGCCGAAAAGGCCGCCATGCCCCACGCCCGGGAGAGATCCCGCCGCGGCCTGTTCGTCGCAGGCGGTGTTCTCGGCATAGCGGTGATCGGCGCTGCCGGGTTCTTCATGATGGACGGTGACGCGGTTCAGGTGCCCAGCGGTCCCCCGCCGGTGATCAGCGGATTGCAGGAACCGTTGAAAATTTATCCGGAAGAAGCGCCGCAAACCGACAGCGATCAGGCCAAGCTGATTTACGACCGGGTTGACGGAAACGGTACGTCCGGCCCGGATCGTCTGATCCTGCCCGAATCCCCTAAACCGGCGGAACTGCCGCCTGCTCCTGCCGGCGCCAGCGGCAATGCCGATCTGGTTCCCGGCTCGCCGAAACGGGTCAGGACGCTGGTTGTCCGGCCGGACGGGTCGATCATTTCGGAAGGTGAGCAGGCAGGGGCAACCGCGGAGACGCCCGCCGCGGCACCCGCACCGGCCACGCCTGCGGCGCCTTCAGCCGGTACCGCCGACACGCCCAGGGTCGTTTCGACCACGCCGGTCGTTTCCGGAAATGACGCCCAACAACCGGCGGAACCCGCGCCGGAAGCGGCTGCGCCCGCCGAAGCTCCCACAGCGGTTCCAGAGCCCGCCGCTCCGGCCACTCCGGCAATCGTTGCAGGCACGGATCAGGAAACGGCATCGGACTCAGAAACAAGCCAGCCGGCCGCACCGGTTCCGACGGTTCTGCCTCGCAAAAAGCCGGCGGCACCGGTTCAGGTGGCGCGCGCGCCCGAACCCGCAGCCACTCCTGCTCCGGCAGCGCAGCAGAACGGGCCTCTCAACCTGAATCAGCCCTCCGGCACGCCTGCTCCGGCTGCGCCCGCAAGTCCTGCGAGTTCCTCGGGCAGCATTCCCGCCGGTACCTATATCGTTCAGGTGACGTCCCAGCGTACGGCTGCGGCAGCCAGCGATGCCTATTCCAGCCTCCAGCGCCGCTTCCCGGCAATTCTCGGGAACCGGGAGGCCGTCATCGTATCGGCTGACCTCGGCGACAGGGGTGTGTTCTACCGGGCGCGGATCCCGACCGCGTCGCGCGATGAAGCGATTTCGCTCTGCGAGAGCCTGCAAGGTGCCGGCGGCGACTGTTTCGTCCGCCGTCAGTGAAGCCCGCAAACACCTGGTGTCTTTTTGAAACGAAAGAAAATGGCCGGAAATCCGGCCATTTATTCTGCGGCTATGGTCGCGGCGGAGCTTAGGCGTCCGCTCAAAAGCGGCGCCATGTTTTTGTAGACTCCGGCAATCGCGTCGATGGACCTGCGGACAGCAGGTTCCCGGCGAAGGTCTCTGTGGACGATGATGTTTTCCTGACTGGTGAGGTCCGGCACGGGGCCGGTGACGCTGACGAGATCCGGATGGGGATCGGCCATGAAGCAGGGCAGGAGGGCGAGACCGGCCCCGCTTGTTGTCATGTTCAGGAGCGTCGTCATGGTGTTGGTCCGCATCTTCGGCCGGGCGATCTGCCGGTTCTCCATCCAGCGGACATGGCTCGGATACCAGAGGTCGTCAGGTGCAAAACCCAGCCAGTCGCAGTCCTGAAACCTGTCTTGCGACAGGGCCTCGGGCCGCCGGTCCGCATAGGCTCTCGAAACATAAACTCCATAGGCGAGATCGCCCACCTTCCGGGCGACGAGCGTGTCGGTTTCCGGCAGACAGGTGCGGATCTGAAGTTCGATGCCGCGCGCCTGATGATCCACGCTCAGATGGCTGGAGATGATTTCCAGTTCGACCCCTTCCAGCATCGCCGTCAGGTCCATGAACCGGTCCGTGAGTATCCTGGCACGGACCTCATCCACCGCCACGCGAACGACCTTCAGCGATGCGCCTGCAAGATCCGGCAGAACCCGGCTCGCGGCGTCCGCCTTCTGGCGCATCTCGGCCGCCAGCGGGATAAGCCGCAATCCGGCTTCGGTGGGTTTCAATCCGGTTGGGGTCCGGTCGAAGAGCCGGGCGCCGACCCGGTCCTCAAAGCTCTTCAGGCGTCGGCTCAATTGCGGCTGGCTGAGGTTCAGCGCTTTCGCGGCTCCGGAAAGGGAGCGGTGCCGCGCGGCTGCGTCAATCAGTTTCAGGTCGTCCCAATTCATAAAAGTGGTTATACCGATATACAGTGAAGGCGGCAACGGTATACCTAACTGCATACCGGCCATTGCAATTTGAGGGCTGATCCAGAGACCTCGATCCTGCTAGATGTTCGGTGCAGCCATTCGATGGAGAATACTTGAATGCCACCCCAGACCGAGTACACACGTGCGGAAAACACCGTTCTGGCGCTGTGTCTTGCTCTGGTTGGCATGGCCGCATTTACCCCGATTTTCGCCGCCGGGAAGATCGCCGACGGCGCGATGCCGGTCGCTGTGCTGGTCTGGTTGCGGTTTCTGGGCGGTGCCGTGACGGTGGTCTCCGTCGGAGTGGTAAAACGGGTTCCGCTTCACAGCCGGGTCAGCCCGCTCTGGAAACTGCATCTTCTGCGTTCCTTCTTCGGTGTCGGCGGCCTCGGATGTTCGATCTATGCGGCGAGCGCTCTGCCTCTCGCGGATGCCACCGCCATCGGGCTGACCAAGGGCATCATGGCCATCGTGCTGGCCGGCCTGATCCTGAAAGAGGTGATCAGGGGTCGTCACTGGATCGCGGGCGGCCTGTGCGCCCTCGGCGCGCTTCTGGTCGTGCGCGCTGCGGATACCGGGGGAGACTACAGCGAATTCGTCGCGAGCGGCATCGCAGCGGCCCTCCTGGGGGCCTTGTTCATGGCCTGCGAGGCGCTCATCATGCGCTATATCGCGCCGCGCGAGGACACGGTGACCATTCTTGCCTATGTGAATGTCTTCGCTGCGACCCTGCTCACAGGTCCGGCGCTCTGGCTGATCGCGGACAGGGGCATCTCCTGGGAAGCGCTGATTGCCTTTTCCTGGATGGGTCCTCTGGCCATCATCGGCCAGTCGTTCAATATCTCGGCCTACCGGCGGGCAGGCGCCGCCACCCTTGCGCCGGTCTATTACGGCTCGGTGGTTCTTTCCGCTATTTTCGGCTTTGTCTTCTGGGGAGAGGTTCCGACCCCCGCCGCGGCGCTTGGCGCGCTTCTGATCGTGGCAGGCGGGGCGGTGCTGACACTTCCCAACCCGTTCAAAAAGCTGCGCAAGGTTTCCTGAGCGAGGCCCTGCCGCGCCCTGAGCATCCTGCGTTCAAGTGAATGCAGGCAAGATGTCTAGCACGTCAAAATCGAATCCGGTTGAGCGTCCGTCGATCTAGCCGGCAAGCCGCTTCGCCAGAAAAGGCAGGCTCTCGTCCATGCGGTAGTCCACAGAGGAATGATTGTCGCTGAATTCCTGGTAGACGTGGTCGACCCCTGCCTCTTCGAGCTTTTTGTGCAGCCGGCGCGCCCCGTAGACGAGATTGTACTGATCAACGTCGCCGCATTCGATCCACAATCCCTTGAGCGACTTGAGCGCGTCGGTATGCCGGTCGGCGATCTGCACCGGGTCCCATTCCAGCCAGGCGTTCCAGCGCTCGTCGATGATCTCGCAGGTCTCCGGGTCCACCGGCAGGCGGATGCCGCAGAAGACCTCCGGATCCGGGTCCGGGTCGTAGGTTGCCGCCATGGCCAGCGTCATCAGGTCGTGGAGTGCGTTGCCCGGATATTTGGGGCCCTTTTCGAAATCCCGGACGAAGGCCTCGACCGATCCGGCCTTGGCGATCGCCCGAAGGGCGTTCGGCATTTCCGGCAGATAGCAGAGCTCGAACGCCATATCGCCGGAATGGCAGGCGGCCGCAGACCAGACATCCGGATACTTCATGGCGTGGATGATGGCGCCGTAGCCGCCTGAGGATTTGCCGAAGATGCCCCGCTTTCCCTTGCCGCCGCAGCCGAACCTGCCTTCGACATCCTCCAGCATTTCCGTGGTCAGCCAGGTCGCCCAGGGACCCATGGCGTCGCTGTCGATATACTGGTTGCCGCCAAGGCGTGTGAAACAGTCCGGAAAGGCGACCGCAACCGGCGGCATGGCGCCTTCGTGAATGAGCCGGTCGAGGCGCTCCGGAACGTTTTCGCCGAAATTCTTCCAGTTGACATGGGCGGGGCCGCCTGCGGTGAAGCCGACGATATCCACCAAAAGCGGCAGGCCGCCGCCGTCATGGCCGCGGGGCGTGTAGACGACGATCTCCCGTGTCGCCGTATCGCCGAGCCGGTTGCGTCCAAGGATTTCAGATCTATGGGAAATCCGGTGCAGGGTACCGGCCGGGATATCGAGACGCGCGCGCATGGAGGGCTCCGATCGTGGCAGAGATGGTCGGCACCTAGATTGCAAGTTCACGGGGATGGCGCAAGTGGCCGTGGCCGCGTTTCTTGACGGGTTCCCCGGCTGCGGCTAAGCCGGAACCATGACCAAGGCCTTTGTTTCCGGCTGCGCCGGACCGACGCTCACCGCCGACGAAACCGCTTTTTTCCGGGCCGAAGACCCGTGGGGGCTGATCCTCTTTGCCCGAAATGTCGAGACGCCGGATCAGCTGAAAGAACTCACGCGAGCGTTCCGGGAAGCCGTCGGCCGGGAGGATGCGCCGGTACTGGTCGACCAGGAGGGCGGCCGCGTCCAGCGGCTGAAGCCGCCTCACTGGCCGAAATATCCGGCTCCCAAGCTCTTTGGCGACCTGTTCGAAAAAGACGCGGAGCAGGCTTTGCGCGCCGCATGGCTCGGCGCGCGTCTGATCGCCGCCGATCTTCGTGAAGCCGGCATCACCATAGATTGCCTGCCGTGCCTCGACGTGCGCTTTCCCGACACGGTGGATGCCATTGGAGACAGGGCTTTTTCCTCGAATCCGGACACAGTCGCCAGGCTCGGCCAGGCAATGGTCGACGGCGCAATCGCCGGCGGCGTGCTGCCCGTGATCAAGCACATTCCGGGTCATGGCCGGGCGCGTGTCGACAGCCATCTCGAGCTTCCAAGGGTGGAAGCGGACAAATCTTCGTTGGAAAGCGTGGATTTCCGGCCTTTCAAGTCACTTTCCCACGTGTCTTTGGGCATGACAGCCCATATTGTATACGAGACGATAGATGGGGAAACCGCCTGCACGCAGAGCAGGAAGATCATTCAGGACATCATTCGCTCGGAGATCGGTTTTGACGGCTGCCTGATGAGCGACGACATGTCGATGAAGGCGCTTGGCGGCGATTTCGACGACAGGGCGCGCAGGATCCTTCAGGCCGGATGTGACATCGTTCTGCACTGCAACGGCGATATGGTTGAAATGCGCGATGTCGCTAAGGCGGTGCCGGAGCTCGAAGGTGAAGCCAAACGCCGCTGTGACCGGGCTCTTGAGGGCTTGAGGCCGCCCGAGCCGGGGTTGGACAGAACGGAAGCCTGGAATGAATTCCGGTCCCTGACCGGCTGGCAGGGAGTGTAAGCGGAGCGGGAATGGCGGAGTTGGACGACAACGGACAGATCGCGGATGACGGATCTTTCGATCTGCTGACCTCCGTCGCGTCGAGCGAGGAGAGGGCGGTGTCCGATCCGCAGCTCGTCGTGGACGTGGAAGGCTTCGAGGGACCGCTCGACCTGCTGCTCGGCCTGGCCCGCACCCAGAAGGTGGATCTCACCCGGATCTCCATCCTGGAGCTTGTCGAGCAATATCTGGAATTTGTCGCCGAGGCCCGCCGGATGCGGCTGGAGCTTGCCGCGGATTATCTCGTCATGGCCGCCTGGCTGGCCTATCTGAAATCCAAGCTGCTGTTGCCGGAACAAAAGGATGAGGACGAGCCGACAGGTGAGGAACTGGCCGCCGCGCTGGCCTTCCGCCTGCGCCGCCTGGAGGCCATGCGGGAGGTGTCCGAGCGGCTGATGAACCGCAACCGGCAGGGCCGGGACCTGTTCCACCGGGGGGCGCCGGAAACCATGTCGGTCCAGCACCGGAGCATCTGGGACGCATCGGTCTATGACCTCCTGTCCGCCTATGCCACGCAGCGTCAGCGCCAGTCGGTCACCTCCGTGCGCGTCCTGCGACGCACCGTGTGGTCGCTTCAGGAGGCGCGCGATTTGCTGACGAAACTCGTCGGCCGCATCAGCGAATGGGCGCCGCTGAATGCCTATCTGCGCGACTATCTTTACGACAACAAGGATTGGGCGACGATCGTTGCGAGCACTTTTTCCGCAAGCCTCGAAATGGTTCGCGAAGGCCAGGTGGAGATCCGGCAGGGAGAACCGTTTTCACCGGTCTATATCCGTTCGATCGTGAAGGAACAGGATCAACATGGCGCCTGAGACGGAGTTTTTCGACCTCTCCGACGAGGACCGGGACGACGGCGAGACCTGGACCGGGAAGGATGAACTGACCGGCCTGCGCATGATCGAGGCGCTGCTGTTCGCCTCCGCCGAACCGTTGTCTCTGGAAGAGCTGACCCAGCGCCTGCCCGACGGAACCGACGTGCTCGGGCTGCTGGAGGAGCTTCAGAAGACCTATGCGCCGCGCGGTGTCAATCTGGTCAGGGTTGCCGGAAAATGGTGCTTCCGGACTGCAGAAGACCTGGCCCATCTGATGCACCGCAATGTCGAGGAACAGCGCAAGCTCTCGCGCGCGGCGCTCGAAACGCTGGCGATCATCGCCTATCACCAACCGGTGACCCGGGCCGAAATCGAGGAAATCCGCGGCGTGTCCACGTCGAAGGGCACGCTGGACGTTCTCCTGGAAACCACTTGGATCCGCATGCGCGGCCGGCGCCGGACGCCCGGACGCCCCGTGACCTACGGGACGACGGAGCAGTTCCTGATCCATTTCGGCATGGAAAACGTCAAGGATCTTCCAGGGCTGGAAGAACTGAAGGGCGCGGGCCTCCTCGACAGCGCCGTTCCGGCGTCCTTCATGGTGCCGACGCCCAATGACGATGCCGCGCTCGCCGAAGACGAGGACCCGCTGGAAGACGATTCCCTCTTCACCGAAGACGGGGAGGAGGATGAGGCGAGGGAAGACTAGGGTCGGTTCCTGACATATGATCGAATGATCGAACCGCAAAGGCAATTGCCACTGGAGAGGCGGGTCGCGGAACAGTCGGATTGCGCAATTTGCCGCAGGCTTTCGAAGCCGTTTCCGTTTTCTTGCAGGAACAGGCAATGATGCCCTTTCCCTGCGGCTCCTCCGGGGTTGGGCCAGGATCCGCCCCTGAATACGGAAAAAATGCTCGAAAGTGCGCCACACTTCCTTGCGCTTTTCGCCTGTTCAGCAACGATGCCAATCGTAAATTTGTCACCACAGCCTAGGCCACATGTCCTGATGTCAAAATTCGACAAGATCGCCAAATTCGATGGCAACGGCCATCCGCCCGGCTGGGGAGCTCCCGGGACCGCGGGAGCGACGATTGCCGCCGGCCTGGTGTTTGAAAATGTCTGGCATGATTATGACGGTGTGTCTTCGGTTCGGGATCTGAGCCTGTCGATCGCCCCGGGCGAAATTCTCTGCCTGCTCGGGCATTCGGGCTGTGGCAAAACCACTTTGATGCGCATCGCCGCCGGTGTCGAACGCCAGAACCGGGGCAGGGTGCTGATCAACGGGCGTGAAATTGCCGGCGACCAGCTCTTCGTTCCGCCCGAGAAGCGCGGCGTGGGGCTGATGTTTCAGGATTACGCCCTTTTTCCGCATATGAGCATTCTGGCCAATGTGATGTTCGGCCTGACCAACATGCCGAAAAGCGAGGCTCAGGCAGCAGCCCTGGGAGCTTTGAAGCGGGTCGGGCTGGCCGATTACGCGGAAGATTATCCGCATTCGCTGTCCGGTGGCGAGCAGCAACGGGTTGCGTTGGCCAGGGCCCTGGTGCCCCGGCCGGGCATTCTTTTGATGGACGAACCGTTTTCAGGGCTCGACAAACGGCTCAGGGACAGCGTGCGCGACGAAACCCTGGCCGTTATCCGTGAAACCCGGGCAACCTGCATCATCGTGACCCATGACCCGGAAGAGGCGATGCGCATGGGCGACAAGATCGCGCTGATGCGCCGCGGGAAGCTGGTCCAGCACGGGACAGCCGCCGAACTCTACCGCGATCCGGTCGACCTGTTTTCGGCCCGGTTCTTTTCGGAACTGAACCAGCTCGAAGGCATCGTCACCTCGTCTGGCATCGAAACGCCCCTGGGCATTCTGGCCGCCGGGAGCCACGAACGGGGAGAAAAGGTTGACGTCTGCGTGCGTCCGCAGGGTATCCTTCTTCAGAAGGACGGCCTGTGCGGTGTCTCCGGGCGGATACGCTCGAAACGATTCGTCGGCGAGGTCGATCTCTTGACCATCGCCGTCGATGGACTGGACCACCCGCTGCATGCACGGGTTCGAGCCGGAAGCCCCTGGGAGAAGGGAATGGACGTCGCGGTCAGCACGGATCCGAACGATGTGCTTGTTTTTGCGCGGAACCGAACCCAAATCTGAAGAGATACGGTTCACACCCTGGAGCATCCTGCGGTCAAGTGAACGCAGACAAGATGCTCTAACGCTTTACGAGCGATCAGCTTTTGGACATTCAACCGGAATCGATTGAGTGTCCGCTGAACTAGTTATTCTGTCTAACAGCGGCAAATGTTCCCGACGAGCATGTTGCAGGGGCAGAATCCTTTTTGTACAAGAGCCGTAGGGCTTTTAAAGCCAATTATCAGGAGTTTGGCGTATGGGCATTAGTATTTGGCAGATCTTGATCATCGCGGTGGTGGTAATTCTGCTGTTCGGACGAGGCAAGATTTCCGATCTCATGGGCGACGTTGCCAAGGGAATCAAGAGCTTCAAGAAAGGCATGGCCGAAGACGACACTGCCGACGCCCCGAAGACAATCGATCATCAGTCCAGCGAAGCGGCTCCGTCCGCAAAAGCTGAAGATCAGTCCAAAGCGAGCTGATCTCAATCTGCGTCGCGTCTCCTTAAGGGACGAAACATCATATGTTCGATATCGGTTGGACCGAACTGCTGGTGATTGCCTGTGTGGCGATCATCGTCGTGGGGCCGAAAGACCTTCCGCGCATGCTGCGCACGCTTGGGCAGACGGTTGGAAAGATGCGGCGCCTGTCGCGGGAATTCCAGTCGACGTTCAACGACGCGCTGCGCGAAGCGGAAAAGCAGGCGGATATCGCCGATATGAAGAAGCAGGTCGAAGAGGCCGCCAACTTCAACCCTCTCGGCGACCTCAAGAAGTCCATCGAGGAGGACACGGCGAAAAAGCCGGAAACGTCCAAGCCGCCGGAGCCGCCTGAGCCGGAGCCGTCCGCGTCTGAGGCGGTTCCGCCCACGCCATCGGCCACACGCCCCGCGACAAGGGCCGCGTCTCCCAAGACAAAGGCTGCGCCCGCTGAGCCGAAAACCGCTCCCGCCGCCAAACCGAAGAAAAAAACCAGGAAACCTGCAGCCACAAAGAAAATGGCCGATGCCAAACCGGCGCCGGGCAAAGCGGCAGCTCCCAAGGCAAAACCGGATGAAAAACCGGTGACGGAAGATGTGAAGGCATGAGCCAGGAAGATATCGACGCCTCCAAGGCGCCCCTGATCGAGCATCTGATCGAATTGCGCCAGCGGCTGATGTGGTCGATTGCGGCAATCCTGGTGATGTTCGTCATCTGCTTCTACTTCGCGACCGACATCTACAACATCCTGACCGTTCCGTATCTGCGCGCCGCCGGCGATGCGCATCCGGTGGAAATGATCTTCACCGCCCCGCAGGAATGGTTCTTCACCCAGCTCAAGCTGGCTTTGTTCGGCGCGCTGTTTCTGGCCTTTCCGATCATCGCCAGCCAGATCTACATGTTCGTCGCGCCGGGGCTATACAAGCACGAGCGCGGCGCCTTCCTGCCGTTTCTGGTCGCCACGCCCGTTCTGTTCCTGATCGGCGCCTGCCTGGTCTATTTCCTCGTCATGCCCATGGCGATGGGCTTTTTCCTGTCGCAGGAGCAGATGGCGGGTGCCGGCAAGGTCGCGATCCAGCATCTGGCCAAGGTGAGCGAATATCTCGGCCTGATCATGATTCTGATCTTCGCTTTCGGACTGGTGTTCCAGCTCCCCGTGGTGCTGACGCTTCTGGGCAGGGCAGGGCTGGTTACCTCCGAAACCCTCAGGCAGAAACGCAAATATGCGATTGTGGGAGCCTTCGCCGCTGCTGCAATTTTGACACCGCCGGACCCGATCTCGCAGATCGGTCTTGCGCTGCCCACGCTGCTTCTCTACGAAGTCTCCATTCTGTCCGTCAGACTGGTGGAGCGCCAGAGGGCTGAGCGGGAAGCCGAACGCGAAGCGGAAGACGCCGCTGCTTAAGGGCCGCCTGCCCGACCTCCATCCCGTTTGCCGGACGGAATTCAAGATCAACGAACGTCCAGTCGGGCTCGATTGGGCGTTCGGCATTTGATCGATCTCCAAAGGGCCGGGGCCTCTCGTTCGCGTTCGTTCGCGCGCGGGACACCCCGGGACAACGACTGCCGTTCGGGAAACGAAGATGTTTGATATTAGGTGGATACGGGAAAACGCAGACGCATTCGACCAGGCTTTGGCAAAACGGGGCTACGAGGCTTCCTCCGCAAAGCTGATCGCGCTGGACGATTCCCGCCGTTCCCATATCACCCGGCTTCAGGAAGCCCAGGAACGGCGCAACGCCGCCTCCAAGGAAATCGGCAAGGCCAAGGGCTCGGGCGATGACGCACGCGCGCAGGAGCTGATCGACGAAGTCGCGCAGATCAAGGCTTTCATCCAGTCGGGCGAGGAGGAGGAGCGCAAGCTCATTGCCGATCTCGAGGCCGCGATGGCCGTCATCCCCAACCTGCCGCATGACGATGTGCCGGTGGGCGGGGACGAAGCCGACAACGTGCTTTCGAAAACCCACGGTGAAAAGCCGACCTTCACCTTCAACGAGGCGCCGAAGGAGCACTTCGACCTGGGTGAAAACCTTGGCGGTATGGATTTTTCGACCGCGGCAAAGCTGTCCGGATCGCGCTTCGTCGTCCTGAAGGGACAGATGGCGCGGCTGGAACGCGCGCTCGGCCAGTTCATGATCGATCTGCACACGCAGGAGCACGGCTATACCGAAGTGTCACCGCCGCTTCTTGTTAATGACGATCCGCTTTACGGCACGGGGCAATTACCGAAATTCGAAGAGGACCTCTTCAAGACGACGACGGATCACTACCTGATACCGACCGCGGAAGTGCCGCTGACCAATCTGGTTGCCGGCGAGATCCTTGCCGAGGACGAGCTGCCCCTGCGGGTCACGGCCCTGACCTACTGCTTCCGGTCCGAAGCCGGTTCCGCGGGCCGCGACACGCGCGGCATGCTGCGGCAGCACCAGTTCCAGAAATGCGAACTGGTCTCCGTTACGACGCCGGACGAGTCGCTGAACGAGCTGGAGCGTATGCTTGGTTGCGCGGAAAAGGTTCTGCAAAAGCTCGGCCTGCACTACCGGGTGATGACCCTTTGCACCGGCGATATGGGCTTCGGCGCGCGCAAGACCTATGACATCGAGGTCTGGTTACCGGGCCAGGACACCTACCGGGAAATCTCCTCCTGTTCGGTCTGCGGGGACTTCCAGGCAAGGCGCATGAACGCCCGCTTCCGCTCTGCAGGCGCGAAACAACCCCTTCATGTGCACACTCTGAACGGATCCGGCATCGCCGTCGGCCGCGCCCTGATCGCCGTCCTGGAGAATTACCAGAACGGCGACGGTACGATTGCCGTTCCCGACGTGCTGAGGCCCTACATGGGCGGGCTTGAAAAGATCGGCTAGAGCATTGCGGTCAAGCGACCGCAGACAGATGCTTTGACAGTTCAGGAGCGATCGGTTTTTGGATGTTCGATCGAAGCCGGTTGAACGTCCGTCGATCGGTGTTGATCCGGACGACAAGTGGCAGCCTAACCGGGCTGCCACAAGTTTCTCGGGGTTTCCTTGTCCTGCCTCGTGAGGCCGGGCGATGAAACGGATTTGGTTTGATGTCAGGGGAGCAGGTTTCAGATGCGTATTTTGATCACCAACGACGACGGTATCCAGTCCCCGGGCCTGTGGGCTCTGGAAAGGATCGCCCGGACCCTGTCGGACGATGTCTGGGTGATCGCTCCCGAAACCGACCAGAGCGGCGTAGCGCATTCGCTCACCCTGAGCGATCCGCTGCGGCTGAGACAGATCGACGAGCGGCATTTCGCCCTCAAGGGCACGCCGACCGACTGTGTCATCATGGGGGTTCACAGGGTGCTGCCCGGTCTGCCGGATCTTGTCCTGTCGGGCATCAACCGGGGGCAGAACCTCGCCGAAGATGTCACGTACTCCGGAACGGTTGCCGGCGCGATGGAAGGCGCGATCCTCGGGATCCGCTCCATCGCGGTCTCCCAGGCTTATGACTGGAACGTCGGAGCTGAGCCGGATTTCGCCACTGCGGAATCCCATGCTCCGGATCTGTTCCGCAAGCTCATCGATTTCGACCTTCCGCGCTATACTCTTTTGAACGTCAACTTCCCGCCTTGCCCGGCGAACGCCGTGAAGGGGGTGAAGGTCACGGTTCAGGGGCACCATGAACAGAGCGGGCTGTCCATCGATGAGCGCAGGGACGGCCGGGGCTATCCCTATTTCTGGCTCCGCTTCCACGACCGGGGAAAATCCGTTCTTGATAATTCCGATCTCCAGGCAATTGCCGATGGATATGTTTCCGTTTCGCCGCTACGCATAGATTTGACAGCTCATGATCTGGTGAGTCACCTGGCAGGAGCGCTCTAGATCGACGGACGTTCAACCGGAATCGATAGAACGTCCAGTAGTTGATCGATCTTAAAATGTTAGAGCATCTTGTCTGCGTTCACTCGAGTGCAGGATGCTCTAAACATCCCGGAAGGGGAACGGTAAATGGCCGGTCACAAGCCCGGCACGGACCAGATATCGGGATCGTCCCCTCTGCCGGACGAAGCGGAGGCGCGCGCCGCGCTGGTCCTCGGCCTGAGGCGGCGCGGTGTCGGGGCGAGGGAGGTCCTGGCGGCGATCGAGCGGTTGCCCCGGAGGCTGTTTCTGTCGGCCCGGCATCACAGCCTGGCCTATGAGGACGTCGCGCTCCCGATCGAGTGCGGACAGACCGTTTCCGCTCCCTCCGTGGTTGCCTTCACCGTCCAGGCTCTCGGCATCGCGCCCGAACATGCCGTTCTGGAAATCGGAACGGGATCCGGCTACCAGGCTGCGATCATGGCGCATCTGGCGGCGCGCGTGGAAACCCTCGACAGGTTCGCCACGTTGGCCGATCTGGCGACGCGCAGGTTCGCGGCCCTCAAGCTCGACAATGTCAAAGCCAGGCAGGCGGATGGTTTCGAAGGCTTCAGGCAGAAAGGGCCGTTCGACAGAATCGTGGTCAATGCGGCGGTCGAGGCGGTTCCCGATAGCTGGATACAGCAGCTCAAACCGGGCGGACTGCTGATCGCGCCGATCGGCACGGCGAAACGGGCCCAGTCCCTGATCCGCTTTCAGAAGACGGAAAGCGTCATGACGGCCGAAACCCTGATGTCCGTCAGAACCGTGATGTTGCAGCCGGGGTTGGCGAAAAAGCTCTAGAAGCACCGGTTTCAGATTGATCTTCCTGAGGTCCGGCAATTCCGACTCGGAGCGGATTAGACTTCGTATGATCCGAACAGGACCTGCTTCAGGTTGCAGGAATCACCGGAGCTTTGTGCCCGAAACGGATGTTGCAAACGGCGATTCCCGAAGCTCGAATCTCGTGCGAATTTACTATGTCCGGCCTGTGAGAGTTCTCACCGCCCATTACAAATACTGAGAATTCCGGGATTTTCCGGGAAAGCTGCACCGGTCTTTAGCCTTTATAAACCTTACTGGCGTCTACTCTTAACCATAACAGCCATTGTTAGCGGTCAGAGTTAAGGCGATGATGAAGCGGATGCGTACCCTCCGCAGGGATCTACTGGGAAAAGTGGCAACCGTCTCCCTGGTTGCAGTGTCAATCGCAGGATGTTCCAGCGCGGTTGAACGGTTCGGCGAACCTCCGTTCTATACGGGAAATACCCAGAACCAGCGCGAAATCCTTGGCGGTGCCCCCAAGCAGCCGACCTACCAGGATATTGCCAATGGTCCGGGTGGAACGTCCGCTGGACTGCCACAGTCCTCGTCCGAACCGCTCTCGACCGGTTCGATCAGCAAGAGGCCTTCCTCAATCCAGTCGGCGCCCTTGCCTGCTCCTGCGGGAACTCAGGTTTCCACGCGGCCCGCACCGGTTAAGTCCACGCCTGTTGCGACACTGCCGGCGCCCGAGACGGCCCGCACAGGCGGTGCGGCGAAAAGCTGGAAGGGATGGACGTCCGCCGGCGGCACCAGGGTGCAGGTCCGCCAGGGTGACGATCTGAATTCCATGGCCCGCCGCTACGGCGTGCCTGTTCAGGCGCTGGTCGCAGTCAATGGCATCGAGGATCCGAAAAACGTCCGCCCGGGTCAGAGCATCATCGTTCCGACCTATGTCTATGCCGACAACAACGGCTCCACGAGCGTGACCGCAGGTGAGACGGGCCGCGTCAAGCTGCCTTCCGCAGGCGGCAGGGAAACCGTTGTCACCGGCGCCGTACCGACATCCGCCGGGACGATGCCGCGGCCTCAGAAACAGCCGAGCTTCGCCGATATCGACCAGGGCGGTCGTGTTCAGCTTGTCCAGGTGCAGGCCTTGCCGAAACGCAAGCCTGGCGGTTCGAGCCACACGCTGACGACGGCGTCGATCTCCTCGGAGGTTCCCGCACCGCCACGCCAGCCGGCTTCACAGTCAGCCGGGCATTCGGCGGTCGCGGCCGCGCCGTCCGGCAATGTTCAAAAGAATGCCCTGCCGGCGCCCGCCCTGACGCAGGAAGCGGCGCCGACCGAGCCGATCAAGACGCCGACGGTTGTGGCGAGCGTGCGCGAGGATGACGACGCATCCACCGAAAAATTCCGCTGGCCGGTCCGCGGACGCATCATCTCCGACTTCGGCGCGAAGCCTGGCGGCGGCAAGAACGAAGGGGTGAACCTGGCGGTTCCGGAAGGCACGCCGGTCAAGGCCGCGGACGCCGGTACCGTCATCTATTCCGGCAATGAGCTGAAGGGGTACGGCAACCTGATCCTGGTCCGTCATAGCGACGGCTGGGTTTCGGCTTACGCCCACAACAGCGAGTTGAAGGTGAAGCGCGGCGACAAGATCCGCCGTGGCGATGTCGTAGCCCTCGCCGGCGCAACCGGCTCCGTCAATCAGCCGCAGGTGCATTTCGAGTTGCGCCAGGGCAACAAGCCGGTCGACCCGCTCAAGCACCTGCCGCAACGCTGATCCATTCGTTCCCAAGCATCAAAAGCCCGGCCTTGTGCCGGGTTTTTGTTTTTGAAGGAGAAACCTGGAAGATGATCCTCATGCTGAAGAGGACCAACAGGTCCGTCTCGAAGCATGGGCGGCAAACTCCGAGCGAGCGGCCCATGCTTCGAGACAGGCCTTCGGCCTTCCTCAGCATGAGGTTCCAAATATAGAGCGCGCTCAATGGCTGTTGCGGTAAACGGAACTGCCACAATTCACCTCAAGAAAGCGTCTTGCCAAGCCGTCCCGCGAGATCCTGGATGAACTGGAAGGCTACGCGGCCCGAGCGGCTGCCGCGGGTGGTGGCCCATTCGAGCGCCTGCGCGCGTAAGTCGTCCTCGGGAATCTCAAGGCCGAAATGAGTTACGTAGCCTCGGACCATTTCGAGATAGTCGTCCTGGCTGCATTTGTGGAAGCCGAGCCACAAGCCGAACCGGTCGGACAACGACACTTTTTCCTCGACCGCCTCGGCCGGGTTGATCGCCGTCGAGCGCTCGTTTTCGATCATGTCCCGGGGCAGAAGGTGGCGCCGGTTCGAGGTCGCGTAGAAGATGACGTTTTCCGGCCGACCCTCGATCCCGCCCTCCAGAACGGCCTTCAGCGATTTGTAGGAAGTATCGTCGTTGTCGAAGCTGAGATCGTCGCAGAAAACGATGAAACGATGAGGCGCCGGCCGGATTTCGGCCATCAGCCGGGGGAGGGATTCAATGTCCTCCCTGTGGATCTCGATCAGTTTCAGGGATGAGGAGCCGGTTTCCTGATTGATTGCGGCGTGGGCGGCCTTCACCAGGGAGGACTTGCCCATGCCGCGGGCGCCCCACAAAAGTGCGTTGTTGGCCGGCAGGCCGGTTGCGAACCGGCGGGTATTGTCGAGCAGAAGATCCCTGACGCGGGAAACGGCGCACAGCAGCGTGATATCGACGCGGTTGACCTTCCTGACCGGATGAAGTTCGCCGGGCTCGGGCACCCAGACGAAGGCATCCGCGCTCTCCCAGTCGGTTTTTCGTGCGGCGGCCGGCACGGCCCGGCCGATCAGCTCGAGGAGGGAATCGAGTTTGGCATTCAATGCGGAAAGGTCGTCCGGCGCGCTCATTATTCTTGCAAGCCCTGTGAAAAAGGCCCATGTCAGGCCCTAAAGAAAGTCGTTGGAGGAGTAACACGGCCGGAGAAACACGAAAACGCCTGTTATTCCCATACCGGTACGCCGGAAACTGCTTGCAACGCTTGAAATGAGTCGCGCCGCCGTTATAGTCCGCGCCACCAGAACAGAGCGTTTGTGCCAGGAGATCCCGGACAGGGGATCCGGCCGGCAAAGACGCCCCTTAGGAGAGTTGAATGTTTATCACCCCAGCATACGCCCAGACCGCCGGTGGACTTCCAGGTCCTGATTTCCTGATGTCCCTGCTGCCGTTTGTGGCCATCTTTGCGATTATGTATTTCCTGATCATCCGGCCGCAGCGCCAGCGCATGAAGCAGCATCAGGACATGGTCGCCAATTTGCGCAGGGGCGACACCATCGTGACCACGGGCGGCCTGATCGGCAAGGTCGCAAAGGTCGTGGACGACGGCGAATTGCAGGTGGAAATCGGTGAGGGCGTCAAGGTGCGCGTCGTGCGTTCCATGGTGCAGGAAGTCCGCTCCAAGACCGAGCCAGCCAAAGACAACGCGTAAGGTTCCAGGACGCGGATCTGATGATTTCGCCGGGCCGGTTCCGATCGGCCTGGCAGCTTTTAAGGCTTGACCATGCTCTATTTCGCTCGCTGGAAAATCGCGCTGATCGTGCTTGTGGTTGCCGCCGGCATCCTCACGACCCTGCCGAATTTCTTCTCCGCCAAACAGCTCGAAAGCTGGCCGGACTTCCTGCCGAAAAACCAGATGGTTCTGGGGCTGGATCTCCAGGGCGGCGCCTATCTGCTTTATGAAGTCGACAAGCAGGACTACATCCAGAAGCGCATGAAGGCGCTGGTCAGCGATATTCGCACCACCCTGCGCGAGGAGCCCCGGATCGGCTATACGGGCCTCGGGGTTCAGGGCGAGGCGGCGCAGGTTCGGATACGCGACTTGACCAGGCTTGCCGACGCGGAAGAGCGCTTGCAGCCGCTGGTCAACCCGCTGGTGTCCAACCTTTTCGGCGGCCAGCCCGTCAACGAGTTCGAGATGACGGCGTCCGACGACGGTCTCATCCGCTTCAGCTATACCGAACAGGGCCTGGAAGACCGGATGGCGGCCATCGTGCAGCAGTCCATCGAGGTGATCCGCCGCCGCGTCGACGAAATCGGCACCACCGAGCCCAACATCCAGCGTCAGGGAACGGACCGGATTCTGGTCGAGGCACCGGGCGAAAACGACCCGGAACGCCTGAAAGACCTTGTCGGCCAGACGGCGCAGCTCACGTTCCACATGGTCGACACCTCCATGTCCGGCGAGCAGGCGCTGCAGAATCGTCCGCCGGCAGGGACCGTCGTCATGATGTCGGTGGACGATCCGCCATTCCCTTATCTGCTTGAGGAAACGCCGCTTCTATCGGGCGAGGATCTGGTCGATGCGCAGGTCACTTTCGACCAGCGCACCAACGAGCCGGTGGTGAATTTCCGCTTCAACCAGTCCGGCGCCCGTAAATTCGCGCAGATCACCCAGCAGAACGTCAACCGGCCGTTCGCGATCGTGCTCGATGACGAGGTGATCTCCGCTCCGGTGATCCGCGAACCGATCACTGGCGGTTCCGGTCAGATTTCGGGCAATTTCACGGTTGAAGGCGCCAACGATCTCGCGGTGCTGTTGCGCGCGGGCGCTCTGCCGGCCAAGCTGACCGTCATCGAGGAGCGCTCCATCGGTCCGGGCCTTGGCGCAGACTCGATCGAAGCCGGCAAGCTGGCCTCGATCATCGGCGGCGCGCTCGTGATCGTCTTCATGATCCTGGCCTATGGCCGCTTTGGCATCATCGCCGACATCGCGCTTATGGCGAACGTCTTTCTGATTTTCGGCGCCCTGACCGTGCTGCAGGCGACGCTCACCCTGCCGGGCATCGCCGGCATCGTGCTGACGATCGGTATGGCGGTCGACGCCAACGTGCTGATCTTCGAGCGCATCCGGGAGGAGGCGAGGGCCGGCAGGTCCGCCGTCTCGGCGATCGACGCCGGTTACAGCCGGGCGCTTGGCACGATCCTCGATGCCAACATCACCACCCTGATCGCGGCGGTGATCCTGTTCCAGCTCGGCTCCGGTCCGGTTCGCGGCTTCGCGGTCACGCTGGCCATCGGGATTTTCACCACCGTTTTCTCAGCCTTCACGTTCAGCCGGCTGCTGGTGGCCCTTTGGGTCCGCCGCCGCCGTCCGTCCAAGTTGCCGATTTGATCCGGGAGAAAAACCAATGTTGCTGAGAATTGTTCCGGACAACACGCATATCAAATTCATGTGGCTGCGGAAGGTGAGCTTTCCGCTGTCCATCCTCCTGGTGATCGCCTCTCTGGCCGGCTTCTTTCTGGTCGGCCTCAATTACGGCATCGATTTCAAGGGCGGGACTATCATCGAAATCAAGACGGACGGTCCCGCCGATATCGGCGCTATTCGTTCCGAATTGTCTTCGTTGAACCTCGGCGACGTCCAGGTTCAGGAATTCGGCGAACCGGACGATATCCTGATCCGTGTCGAGGAGCAGCCGGGCGGCGAACTCGCCCAGCAGTCCGTCGTGTCCCGCGTCAGGACGATTTTCGAGGGCCAGAACGTCGACTTCCGCCGCGTCGAAGTCGTCGGTCCGCGCGTGTCCGGCGAACTGGCCCAAGCCGGCGCGATTGCCGTCGCCGCGGCCCTTCTGGCGATCCTGTTCTACATCTGGTTCCGTTTCGAATGGCAATTTGCCGTTGGCGCGATCCTGACGACCGCAAACGACGTGGTCATCACGGTCGGCCTGTTCGTTCTGCTGCAGCTCGACTTCTCGCTGTCCAGCATCGCTGCGGTTTTGACGATCATCGGCTATTCGCTCAACGATACCGTGGTCGTCTATGACCGTATCCGCGAGAACCTGCGCAAATACAAGAAACGTCCCCTGACCGAGGTCCTGGATCTTTCGATCAACGAGACCCTGTCGCGGACGACGATGACGTCGTTGACCACGCTCCTGGCGCTGGTCGCGCTCTACGTATTCGGCGGCGAGGTTATCCAGTCCTTCACGCTGGCGATGATCTTCGGCATCGTGATCGGCACCTATTCCTCGATCTTCCTGGCGGCTCCCTTCCTGATCCTGTTCAACCTCAGGGCGGACGCCATGGATCCGAAGGACGACGGGGAAAAGGATAGCGATTCGAAGGCGACGGCCTGAGGATAGCAGGCGATGGAAATCAGGAACGCGCATTTCCCGGGCCGGGCGCCGCTGGACGCTTATGGCAATGGCGGTTTCCGGTTCGCCGAAATGTCTCATCGCGGTTCGCTTCTGTGCATCCCGAGCGGGATCTACGGCTGGAACCTGACAGATCCGTCCGAGTTTACGGAAGAGGCCTTTCTGCGGGTGTTCGAGGAGCAGGCCGATATCGAAGTGCTTCTGGTCGGCACCGGCCCGGACCTGAGACCCTTGCCTGCGGATCTGAAGGATAAATTCCGGGAAGCACATATCCTGGCCGATCCGATGTCCACCGGAGCGGCGGTTCGCACCTTCAACGTGCTTCTTTCCGAGAACCGGGCGGTGGCCGCAGCGCTGCTGGCGGTGGATTAGAGCATCCTGCGTTCAAGTGAGCGCAGACAAAATGCTCTAGCACTTTAAGATCGATCAACTTTTGGACGTTCAATCGATTCCGATTGAACGTCCGTTGATCTAGTCAACCAGCACGGGCCATATGGAGGCCTATGACCACCGATTTCGATCATGCCGCCGATCTCGTACGCCGGTTCGACAAGGACCGTTACCTGTGCGCGCTGCTCGCACCCGAAGCCCATCGCCCGGGATTGATGGCGCTTTATGCGTTCAACACCGAGATTGCCCGGGTCCGGGAAGTCGTCTCCGAGCCGTTGCCGGGGGAGGTGAGGCTGCAATGGTGGCGCGATTTGCTGGCCGGCACCGAACACGGAACGGCGGCGGCCAATCCGGTCGCCGGCGCACTCCTGCAGACCATCGAAAGATACAGCCTGCCCAGGCAGGGGCTCGTGGCGATGACGGAGGCCCGGATCTTCGATCTCTACGACGACCCCATGCCGAGCCTCAACGACCTGGAGGGTTATGCAGGAGAAACGGTTTCAGGTCTTGTCCAGCTCGCCTGCCTCATCCTCAACGAGGGACAGGATCCAGGCACGGCAACGGCAGCTGGTCATGCCGGGGTCGCCTACGGTCTCACCGGCCTGATGCGGGCCTTGCCGTGGCATGCCTCCCGCCGGCAGATGTATTTGCCGAGCGACGTGCAGGCCCGCCACAATCTCGATCCGGAGACCGTCTTCAGAGGGGAAACCACGCCGGAACTGACGGCCGTCCTGAGCGAAATGCGCGGTCATGTCCGCCACCATCTCGACCGTGTCAGGCAATCCGCAGGTGATGTTCCGGACCCCTGCCGGAACGCCTTTCTGCCCTTGGCGCTCGTCGAACCGTTTTTGACAAAGCTCGAAACGCCCGGTCATGACCCGTTGAAACAGGTCGCCGAGATATCCCAGATACGGCGCCAGTGGATTCTCTGGCGCGCGTCCGATCGGATTTTCGACAGGATCTGAGCTTTTCCCCCGACGAGCGCTTGTTATTCCGCCGCCGCTTTCAGCAAACCGAGCTTTTCCCGCCAGGCGGCGAAATCGGCCTTGGCCCGCCCGGTCAGTGCAAGCTTTTTGGCCCGCGCCTTGTCCTTGCCTTTGAGCCGTTTGCCGGTTTCGTCCTTAGTGGGCGCTTCCACGGTCGGAAACAGGCCGAAATTGACGTTCATCGGCTGGAAGGAGCCGGGTTTGCCGGCGCCGTCTTCCCGGGTGATATGCCCGCCGGTGATATGGCCGAGCAGGGCCCCCATGGCGGTCGTTTCGGGCGGCGCGAGGATTTCCTGGCCGCGGGCGTCCATGACGGCGAACAGGCCCGCCATGCAGCCGACGCTGGCGGACTCCACATAGCCCTCGCATCCGGTGATCTGCCCGGCAAAGCGCAGGCGCGGATCGGCCTTGAGGCGTAGCGACCCGTCCAGCACTTTCGGCGAATTCAGGAAGGTGTTGCGGTGCAGGCCGCCGAGCCGCGCGAACTGGGCGTTTTCCAGCCCGGGAATCATCTTGAAGATATCGGCCTGGGCGCCGTATTTCAGTTTCGTCTGGAATCCCACGATGTTGTAGAGCGTGCCGAGCGCATTGTCCTGACGAAGCTGCACGACGGCGTAGGGTTTGACGTCCGGATTATGGGCGTTGGTCAGCCCCATAGGTTTCATCGGACCGTGGCGCAGGGTCTCGCGCCCGCGTGATGCCATGACTTCGATCGGCAGGCAGCCGTCGAAATAGGGCGTGTCGGCCTCCCATTCCTTGAAATCGGCGGTGTCGCCGGCAATCAATGCGTCGATGAAGGCGCCGTACTGCTCCTTGTCCATCGGGCAGTTGAGGTAGTCCTTGCCGGTCCCCCCGGGGCCGACCTTGTCGTAACGCGACTGAAACCACGCCTTCGACAGGTCGATGGACTCGAAATGCACGATCGGTGCAATCGCGTCGAAAAAAGCGAGCGCATCCTCGCCGCTCTTTTCCAAGACGGCCTGCGACAGGGCGGGAGACGTCAGCGGTCCGGTCGCGACGATGACATTCTCCCACTCCTCAGGCGGCAATCCGGCGATTTCCGTGCGTTCGATAGTGACAAGGGGGTGACGTTCCAGCGTTTGGGTAACGGCAGCCGAGAAGCCGTCGCGGTCGACAGCGAGCGCACTTCCGGCGGGCACCTGGTGAGCGTCTGCGGATGCCATGATCAGAGAGCCGAGCTGGCGCAGTTCGTGATGAATCAGGCCGACGGCGTTCTGCTGCGAATCGTCCGACCGGAAGGAATTCGAACAGACCAGTTCGGCAAGCCCGTCGGTCTGGTGGGCGTCGGTTTTGCGGACCGGGCGCATTTCGTGCAGCACCACGTCCAGTCCTGCCTGTGCGATCTGCCAGGCGGCTTCGGATCCGGCGAGTCCGCCGCCGATGACGTGGATAGGAGGCATTGATCGTCCTTGGGGGCGTTGCCGGCGGCTCAGGCAACGGTTGCGTTGTGAGCGGCCGTCTTTCTTCATTGCGGCCCTGATACCATCCAATGGCCATGGATCGCAACGTTTTGCCCGAAATCCGGCAAGGCGGGAGAGAGACCGGCTGAAGTCACAAAAAAACACCTGCCGGAGGGAGGAGGTTCCGGCAGGTGCTTTTAGGAACCCTGCGATTGGATCGCAGAGAGATGCGGCCTGAAGACTGGGAGGAGGATGTCTCCGGACCGCGAAACTTTTATCGTGCGGACATGCGTGCGTAGCGTGCGATGTCGGCGCGGGCAATACCCAGGTCGTCCAGTTCGCGGTTGGACAGGTTGGACAGCTCGTCATAGGTCTGACGGAAGCGTTTCCAGTTATTGAATTTGCGAACAACAGTATCGATCATGGTTTAGGCCTTTCGCTATCTCTTGGCCACGGCACCGCGGATCGGCGTCTGGCCCGTTCATCTCTTACAGGCTGGAAGATAGGCGTTTTGTGCGGTGCGAGGTAGAGGGAAAACCGCGAGGCTGATATGCAAAAAATGCAAGTCAATAATCGGTTAATTACCTCGAAACAAGATGATAACCATGCGTATAGCGCATGACAGCTGCAGAAAGCATCTCGCAAGTGCGAAATGACCACCGATTCTGCAAACGGACTTGAATCGATTTAAATTTGGGAAGTGGAAAAAGCGGAACGCCAAAACAACGAACGCCCGCCAGCGGGAGGAGGATGCTGGCGGGCGTCGTTTCGACGTGACAGGGCTGGGAGGAGGATGCCCTGCGTGTCACACGCCCGTCGGCTGGGAGGAGGATGCCTAGGGACGCGATCTCTAAATTCTGTTAGCCGTGGTTCACACGGCGCGCGACAAACTTGATGTCGCTGCGGCTGATGCCGAGATCAGCCAGTTCGCGGGTGGACAGGCGGGACAGTTCGTCGACCGCACGGCGGTAGCTCACCCAGTTGCTGTACTTTGCACGCACAGTGTCAAACATCTTCTTGTTCCTTATTTGGCGAAGCGCTTAAGCACCCCGCTCTTGTTGAATATGATATAATTCACTCGATGAATTAAAAGAAGTGCCATCTCTGCATGCCTGACATGCGTTTATTGCAATGCAGCAAAAGTGTCGCACCGGTACGCGAGTGATTCGCGAAAGGGACAAGGAATCATTGCACTAAGAGTCAGTGTGCGCTGCACAGTGACTTTTCGTTCATGTGCTGGGTTCTATTCCGCCGCGTCAATGGCGCGTTGCGGCCGACGCTGCAGCAATTCCTGCAAAAACTGGCCCGTATAGCTTTCCTCGACCTCGGCGACATCTTCCGGACGGCCCGTTGCGACGACGGTACCGCCGCCGTCGCCGCCTTCCGGTCCGAGATCGATAATCCAGTCGGCCGTCTTGATGACTTCGAGATTGTGTTCGATCACCAGGACCGTATTGCCCTGGTCGACAAGTTCGTGGAGCACGTCGAGCAGTTTGGCGACGTCGTGGAAATGCAGTCCGGTCGTCGGCTCGTCCAGGATATAGAGCGTGCGACCGGTCGAGCGTTTGGAAAGTTCCTTGGCGAGTTTCACGCGTTGCGCCTCGCCGCCGGACAGAGTGGTCGCCTGCTGGCCGACCTTGATATAGCCGAGCCCGACCCGCGCGAGTGTCTCCATCTTGTCCCGGACCGCGGGAACCGCGGAAAAGAACCCGGCGGCTTCCTCGACCGTCATGTCGAGTACGTCGGCGATGGACTTGCCCTTGAATTCCACTTCCAGCGTTTCCCGGTTGTAACGTTTGCCCTTGCAGACGTCGCAGGTGACATAGACGTCGGGCAGGAAGTGCATCTCGATCTTGATGACGCCGTCTCCCTGGCAGGCTTCGCAGCGCCCGCCCTTGACGTTGAAGGAGAACCGGCCGGGCTGGTAGCCGCGGGCCTTGGCTTCGGGCATGCCGGCGAACCATTCCCGGATCGGCGTGAAGGCGCCGGTATAGGTGGCCGGATTGGAGCGCGGCGTGCGGCCGATCGGCGACTGGTCGATGTCGATGACCTTGTCGAGCACTTCCAGCCCGTCGATGCCGTCATGCGGCGCCGGATTTTCCCGCGCGCCGTTCAGCCGGCGGGCAGCCGCCCGGTAGAGCGTGTCGATCAGGAAGGTGGACTTGCCGCCGCCCGAAACCCCGGTCACGCAGGTGAAGGTGCTGAGCGGCACGTCCACATCGATGTCCTTGAGGTTGTTGCCCCGGGCGCCGCGGACGGAAAGCTTCCGTTTCTTGTTGATCTTGCGCCGGCCGTCCGCTCGGGAAATCATTTTCGCACCCGACAGATATTCGCCCGTCAGGGAGTTCGGATTGGCCATGATCTCGGCGGGCGTTCCCTTGGCGACCACCTGGCCGCCGTGAACCCCGGCGCCCGGTCCGACATCGACCACGTAATCCGCCGTCAGGACAGCGTCTTCGTCATGCTCGACCACGATCACCGTGTTGCCGAGATCGCGCAGGTGTTTCAGTGTCTCCAGAAGCCGTGCGTTGTCGCGCTGATGCAGGCCGATGGACGGCTCGTCGAGCACATAAAGAACCCCGGTCAGGCCGGAGCCGATCTGGGACGCGAGGCGGATACGCTGGCTTTCGCCGCCGGACAGGGTGCCGGACGAGCGGGACAGCGTCAGGTATTCCAGTCCGACATCGTTCAGGAATCTCAGGCGCTCGCGGATTTCCTTCAGGATGCGTCCGGCAATTTCCGTCTGCTTGTCGTTCAGCCTGGCCGGAAGCTCTTCGAACCAGGCGCTGGCGTCGCGGATGGAGAATTCGGTGACCTGGCCGATATGCAGTCCGCCGATCTTAACGGCAAGCGCCTCGGGTTTCAGGCGGAAGCCGGAACAGGCCGGGCAGGCATGGTCGGACTGAAAGCGCGAGAGTTCTTCGCGCACCCAGGTGGATTCCGTCTCGCGCCAGCGCCGCTCGATATTGCCGATCACGCCTTCGAAGTTTTTTTCGGTTTTGTAGCTGCGCACGCCGTCGTCATAAACGAATGCGACCTTGTCCTTGCCGGTTCCATGAAGAATGGCCTCCCGCACCTCCTGCGGCAGGTCCTTCCAGGGTGTCGCCATAGATGCCTTGAAATGCTTGCAGAGCGCTTCCAAGGTCTGGGTGTAATAGGGCGAGGTGGAGCCGGTTTTCGCCCATGGCAGAACGGCCCCCTCGCGCAGCGACAGCGAATGGTCGGGCACCACGAGGTCTTCCTCGAAGGCGAGTGTCGTACCGAGACCGTCGCAGGTCGGGCAGGCGCCGAAGGGATTGTTGAAGGAAAACAGCCGTGGTTCGATCTCCGGAATGGTAAACCCGGAGACGGGACAGGCGAATTTTTCCGAAAAGATCAGGCGTTTGGGCGCGCCGTTTTCTTCCGTCTTGTCGGCGAACTCGGCAATCGCGATGCCGTCCGCCAGCTTGAGCGCGGTTTCCAGGGAATCCGCCAGCCGTCCCGCGATATCATCGCGCACGACAAGCCGGTCCACGACAACATCGATGTCGTGCTTGAATTTCTTGTCGAGGGCAGGGGCGTCGGCAATCTCGTAGAAGGTGCCGTCGATCTTGACGCGCTGGAAACCCTTCTTCATGAGTTCGGCCAGTTCCTTGCGGTATTCGCCCTTCCGTCCGCGGACCATGGGGGCCAGAAGATAGAGGCGCGCGCCTTCCTCCAGCTCCATGACCCGGTCGACCATCTGGCTGACCGTCTGGCTTTCGATCGGCAGGCCGGTTGCGGGCGAATAGGGAATGCCGACCCTGGCGAACAGGAGGCGCATGTAGTCGTAGATCTCGGTGACCGTACCGACGGTGGAGCGTGGATTGCGGGAAGTGGTCTTCTGTTCGATGGAAATCGCCGGGGACAGACCGTCGATCTGATCGACATCCGGCTTCTGCATCATTTCCAAAAACTGGCGCGCATAGGCCGACAGGCTTTCGACGTAGCGGCGCTGGCCTTCGGCATAGATCGTATCGAAGGCCAGCGAGGATTTTCCGGATCCCGACAGGCCCGTCATCACGATCAGCCTGTCGCGCGGCAGGTCCAGGTCGACACCCTTCAGGTTATGTTCCCTGGCCCCCCGGATGCTGATCACCCGCGTCGGATCGTTTTTCCAGGTGTCGTCCTTCTGAGAGCCCTTGGATGTCGTCATTCTCTGTTTTCCTGAGCCTCATGCACGGGGTGGAAACGAAACCGGGTGCATGAATGTGGATATGGTCTGCTGCGTCCGCTGGCCGGTCCGGCACATCCCCGATATAGCAGTTTGGAGAGCCTCTTCCAGTGAGGTTTTTGCCATCAATCCATTTCTGCCATCATTGCGCGATGCAATGCAGGATACGTGCCGCGTGGGAGGACGGATTGAATCCGTTTTATAGAAATGATAAGAACAAAACAAGTACAAGATGTGCGGGTGCGTCAGGAGAATGAACCGTCCTGCAAGCTGAGGGCTGTGCGAGAGCGGAGTGGAGGCCGGTATATGATCCTGACAGGAGAAACTTCACCTGACGGAACATAAGCAGGATAAATTGTGACTTCGGGCGGGCGATGCCGGATTTCGTCCGTGTGAAACAAATTGCCGTGAATTCGAAATCCTGGCCGGCCGGCCCTGCCTTGTGGAAAATGCGGGCATCCTGGCGAAAAAGCGGGCGTAACCATTGGCGGATCGTTAGGGTTCTGATTTCTTGCGGCAACGCTTGAGGCCCGGTCCGGCACGAAGGTCAAATACCGCGGCAGCGCGGATAAGCGACGGACCGGCGAGAGAACAGACAGGAGTGCAGAATGGCGGGCAGCGTCAACAAAGTTATTTTGGTCGGCAATCTGGGAGCCGACCCTGAAATCCGCCGGACCCAGGACGGGCGGCCGATCGCCAATCTGCGGATCGCCACGTCGGAGAGCTGGCGTGACCGCAACACCGGCGAACGCAGGGAGCGTACCGAATGGCATCGGGTCGTTGTCTTTAGCGAAGGCCTTTGCAAGGTCTGCGAGAATTACCTGCGCAAGGGGTCCAAGGTCTATATCGAGGGCCAGCTTCAGACCCGCAAATGGCAGGACCAGTCCGGCCAGGACCGTTATTCCACGGAGGTCGTTCTGCAGGGGTTCAACTCGAACCTGACCATGCTCGACGGCCGGGGCGAGGGCGGTGGCCAGCCGGGCGGTCTGCCTGACTACGGCAACGAACCTCAGGGCGGTAGCTTCGGTGGCGGCAGCGGCGGCTATGGCGGCGGTTCCAGCGGCGGCGGCTTTGGCGGTCCGTCCGGAGGCGGCGGGTCCGGCCCGATGGATGACGAAATCCCGTTCTAGACCCGAAAGACGCAATAGAGTGCGGTCCTGTTCGAACGGGACCGCACGGTTTTCTTTATTCCCTTATCCCTTTCCGATTTGGTCTGCGGTCCACTTCTGCGCCGTTCTCACGTTTTTGTGAGGTCCGCCTGGCAAGGCCGGTGATTTCAGAACCGGCACGGAATTCCGGGCGATCGGCGGTTTCGCCGGTCGAAATATCGGTCCCGAAGGGCTGGAGTCCCTGCCTGAAGGCCCAATCCATCGATCCCTGGTTGAGCATGTCTTGCCGCCTCAGCCAAGGCGGGAGAAGGTCGAGTTTCCTTAGCGGCATAATCGTCACACTGTTTTGAATTTAAAACCTGTGCATGGCGGGCCGCCTTAACCAACTGGGCAGGCCTGATATAGTATCAAGCGGTTTGAGGTGTGCGGTTTGACTCGGTTTTCGGCGCGTTTGCCATGAAAATGATCGAATGGCACGACACTTGAGTGGGCTGCCCGGCATTTTCAGAACCCGGGCGGACCTTTCCCTGGCAGGGGAAAATAATGACATCCGGCTTTTGTGGCCACCGTACCGGATGCGGACAAATTGATAATTTGCGGGTTTGAGACAATGCGAGCGACTGACATGAGACTGGGCGAGGAAACCGTCGGAAACCGTACAGGCAAGGCGAGACCGCGCTCCCGGACAGTGCTGGGTGCGTCCATCAAGGCCTGCCTGATGGTGACAATGCTCGCTTCCGGGGTCAATTTTACCGCGGTGGAAACCGCTTCCGCCCAGGGGCTGTTTCAGCGGCTGTTCAACCCGGAAGCCCATCGCCGGCAGCAGGAGCGCGAGCGGCGCGCGGAGCTTCGCGAGCAGGCGGCACAGGTCAAGGTCTCCGCACCCCGCTATCTCAACTATTCGCCGGACGCCTGGAAACAGGTTTCCCTGACGCCGCTTTCGGAAAAGAAAACCGCGGAAGTAAAGCCCGCGGCACAGGTTCCGGAAGCGGCCGGCGAGACCGCCACGGTCGAAACCGATACGCTTCAGGAAGCCCCCGTCGTGCTGACCGGCTTCGACGAAGCACGCCCTGCGCTGAAGGACATGACGCTGACGGTGCTGCCGGAAGTCGGCGATGCGCTGCTTGCCTATTACAGGGAATATCCCGATTTCGTCTGGGTGAAAGACGGCAAGCCGACCGGCAAGGCGCTCGCGCTGCGCAAAGCCTTGAGCGAGACCGGCAAATATGCCCTGAACCCCGAAGACTACCTCGTCGCGCTGCCGGAAACGGCAGGCCTGCAAGGTGCCGACCTCGACGCAGCCGCTATGCGCTTCGAAATGGACATGAGCGCTGCGGCTCTCACCTACATGCTCGACGCCAAGCGCGGGCGGGTCGATCCGAACCGGATTTCCCAGTACCACGATCTGCCGCGCCACAAGGTCGACCTCGTTGCCGCGCTCGAGAGCTTTTCAACGGCGTCGAACCCCGCCGAGATTGTCGAAAAGGCGCAGCCGCAAAACGATCATTTCGCCAGGCTGACGACTGAGCTGGCGCGCTTGAAGGCCGAAGATGAAGAAACCGACCAGATCGTCATCGAGCCGGGCACGTTCCTGAAAGCCGGAAAATCCAGTCCGGAAATGAAGAATATTGTCGCGGCCATCAACAAGAACGGTTCGGAAGAGCTGAAGGCCGCCCACGCGGAAACGCTGGATGCCTATGCCGGGGAGGAACTTTACACGCCTGAACTGGTGGAGCTGGTCAAGGGCTTCCAGAAAGAGAACAAGCTGACGCCAGACGGCATTGTCGGCAAGAACACCATCGTTGCGATGGTGGGCGAGACCAATGCGGCCAAGATCGCCAAGGTCGAGCTGGCCATGGAGCGCAGCCGCTGGATCCCCGAGCAACTCGGCGAGCGCAAGGTGTTCATCAACCAGGCGGCCTTCACGGCAACCTATACCGCACCGGGCGAGGTGCCGCTCTCAATGCGCGTCGTCGTCGGCAAGAAATCCAATCAGACGAATTTCTTCTACGACCAGATCGAATTCGTCGAATACAATCCCTACTGGGGCGTTCCGTATTCCATTATCGTCAACGAAATGCTGCCCAAACTCGCCAATGACCCGAGTTATCTGGACCGTGCCGGTTACGAGGTAACCACGCCCGGCGGCCGTCAGATTTCCTCTGCCTCGGTCGACTGGTACGCCGTCGCCTCCAAACAGCAATCGGTCAACGTGCGGCAATATCCCGGCCGGTCAAACGCGCTCGGTGAGTTGAAGATCCTGTTTCCGAACAAGCATCACATCTATATGCATGACACGCCGTCGAAGAACCTGTTCAAAAAGGACGCGCGGGCTTTCAGCCACGGCTGCATCCGTCTGCAGGATCCGAAGGCGATGGCCGCTGCGGTTCTCGGAAAATCCAAGGACTATGTCACGTCCCGGATCGCCGGCGGCCAGAACGAGCAGGAACATGTTTCCGGTCAGATCCCGGTCTATGTCTCCTACTTCACCGCCTGGCCGGAGCTTGACGGCACGATCGCCTATTTCACCGATGTCTATGACCGTGACCGCTATCTGCTTCAGGCGATCGAGAAAACGGAAACAGCCCGGGCGAAGGCCAGAACGTCCTGATTTTCCTCAGGGCAGGGGTTGAAAAGAGCCGCCGGTCGTCTGAGATAAAAGCATGAAGGCAAGAAACCGCCGGACGCTGTCCGGCGGTTTTTTCCTGTCCTTACGAGTGACCGTCGAGACAGCCGCTCAAGGAATCCGCAAGGTTCTTGAGGAGTTCAGGGTAAAGGTCCGGTCCGTTATCGATTTCGGTGCCCAGCGGGTCGAGCGTCGCCTTGCGGGCCGAGCTGCCTTCCATCGCCACGTCCACGAGCTTTGCCTCGAATTGCGGTTCCTGGAAGACGCAGGTCACGTTCAGATCCTTGATCCGTTCGCGAATATGCGCAATCCGGTCGGCGCTGGAAAGAGCTTCCGGCGACAGGGTGATCGCGCCGCTCGCTTCCACGCCGAAACGGTGTTCGAAATGATGGTAGGCATCGTGGAACACGATGAATGTCTTGCCCGACACCGGTTCCATCTGGGTTTCGACTTCCTGCTCGAGCTTTTCGATGCGGTCTTTGAATTTGGCGGCGTTTTCCCGGTAGGTTGCCGCATGTTCCGGATCGATGCCGGCCAGGGTTTCGGCCATGACGCCGGCAATTGCGATGCCGTTGTCCGGGTTCAGCCAGATATGCGGATCGTGCTCTTCGCCGTGTTCATGCCCATGCTCATGCGCTTCGTCATGCTCCTCGTGGTCCTCGTCATGATCGTCGTGATCCGCATGCTCCTCGTGGTCCTCGTCATGATCCGCATGCTCTTCATGGTCTTCATGCTCGTCGTGATGGGCTTCGTCATGATCGTGACCATCCTCGTGATCGTGATCGTGAGCATCGAAATTCGCGCCTTCCCGAATGTCGAGTTGATGAATGCCTGGCGCTTCCAGCAGTTCGACGGTTTTCGCGTTACTGGCCATGGAGGTGATCGGCTTTGCCAGAGAAGGGGCGAGTTCCGGACCGACCCAGAACACCACGTCGGCCCCCTGCAGCAAGAAGGCCTGGGAGGGCTTCAGCGCAAATCCGTGCGGGGAGGAGGCGCCGTCGATGAGGATATGCGGCGTACCCACGCCCTCCATCACGGCGGAGGCAATCGAATGCAGCGGTTTGATCGTGGTCACCACGGAAGGAGCATCGGCATATGCGGCGGTCGTGGCGGCGGAAAGGCCGAAAGCGCCGGCGGCCGTCAGAAGGAGGCCGTGCCGGAAATTGCGAGCGGAGGATTTCGGAAAGGAACGGGAACTCATTGGGAAGATGTCCGATGCACGTTATGCTGTAACGTGTAACTGTATAACGTTCGCAAAACCGTTAGGCAAGACCCGGCGGTTTGTTTGTTCAGACCGGGCCTTGCTCGGCCCTCAACCTGTTGAATTTGCGGCTGAAGTCCCGGGACGGAAGGAGAGCGTTTGGATACATGCCTCTAGACTGTGGCAAGCGCCGCCTTTTCCAGCTCTGCGACCAATTGAATTGGGAGCAAAAAAATCGATGACAATTTCTCTGAACCGGGCTGGAATGACAAGCAACGGGGCCGGGGAGACTTCAGGCGCGGGCGGCGAACGCGGTGACGCGCGGATAAAGCGGAGAGGGAACGCATGACAGGCCAATATATCGCCGAGTTGAACGTCGCCAGGCTGAGATATGATATTAATGATCCGCGGATCGCCGATTTCGTCAACAATCTCGACCGGATCAATGCCGCCGCCGAGCGCAGTCCCGGGTTCGTCTGGCGGCTGAAGGACGATACCGGAAATGCAACGGCCTTTGCCGGCGACGGCGACCCGATGGTGATCCCCAATCTCTCGGTCTGGGAGAGTGTCGAAGCCCTGGAGACCTTTGTCTTCAAGACGGTTCACAAGCGGATCTACGAGCGGCGGGCGGAATGGTTCGAGGTCATGGACAAGATGCATTTTGTCATGTGGCCGGTCGAGGCCGGGCAACATCCGAGCCTGGAGGAAGCCTGGCGGCGGTTGAACCACCTCAACGCGCATGGATCCTCTGACCATGCCTTCGGCTGGGATCATGTCCCGTCCGCCAACCTTTGGCGGTCGGCCCGTTGCCAGGGCTCTGCGGCCTGACGTTCCAGCCGAAACGAAATCGAGAACCGAAGAACAAGCGGCCCTGGGAGGCATCTTTCAGGACGTTTGTTTTTTGCTGATGGTTGAACAGAAGAGCGATCTAATCGCCTGCGATATTACTCGACTTCCAATTTTGTCTTAAAGTCAATTGGATGATCAACCGAGGAAATTATCTGCCTCGCGATTATAGCGTATGCGATAAAATCGCCTGAACGAAAGCCGTTCTGATTGGGGCGAGTGTCTGAAAAGACCTAAAGAACCGATGTCATGCCGCCATCGGCATATATGATCTGACCCGAAACATAGTTCGACGCGTTGGAGGCGAGATAGATCGCCGTGCCGGCAAGTTCCTCCGGCAGGCCCCAACGCCGCATGGGCGTGCGGCCCTTCACCCAGGCATCGAAGTCCGGATTGTCCAGAAGGGCCTGGTTCATGTCCGTCACCATGTAGCCGGGGCCGATGGCATTGACCTGAATGCCTTTTTCACCCCATTCGGCCGCCATGGCCTTGGTCAGCATCTTGATGCCGCCTTTCGAGACCGCGTAGGGCGCGATTGTGGCGCGGGCCAGTTCCGATTGGACGGAGCCGATATTGATGATCTTGCCGCTGCCGTGCTCCGCCATGCGTCTGGCCGCCTCCCGACCGACCACGAAGGCCGCCGTCAGGTTGACGTCGAGCACCCGCTGCCAATCTTCCGTTTCGAGCTCCAGCATCGGCTTGCGGAACTGGATGCCCGCATTGTTGACCAGAATGTCGATCGCAACGCCGTCCTCGTCGAACTCGTGAAAAGCGGCCTTGACCGCGGCCTCGTCGGTCACATCGAACGCGGCCGTCAGGATCTCAAGACCTTCGCCCCGCATTTCCTGAGCTGCCTCGAACAGCCGGTCTTCGTTGACGCCGTTCAGAACCACCCTGGCCCCGGCCCGTGCCAGTCCTTCGGCAAAGGCGCGTCCCAAGCCCCGGGACGACCCGGTCACGAGAGCGGTTTTCCCTGTCAGGTCGAACAGTTTGAGACTCATGAAATTCCTCGGGCGGCTTATCTGTTGCGTTTCGCGCACTCTACAGGGAAAGCGTGCGGGAGACAGGGGCTGAAATGAAGAACTGCCCGGCGGCATGTCTCATCCGTGGAAACACGAAGCGTTGTCCCGGCGGATTGCCGGCCTGTTCCTGAGCGAGTGGCCTACCCATCGGGAAACGCACAAGCCCGCGCGCGAGGGCGAGCTTGCGAAACCGCCATTTGCCTGCGAATTCACTATAGGGCAGCCGGCATCAAAGAACCGACCGGACGGCCTTGCCCGTTGCGGAAACGATCTGGTCGATCTCGCCTTCCGTGATGCAGAGCGGAGGCGCGAAGCCGAGGATATCGCCCTGGGGCATCGCCCGCCCGATGACGCCTTCCTTCAAAAGCGCCGCTGCGATCTGAGGCCCGGTCTTTCTGGCCGGATCGAAGAAGCTGCGGCTGTCCCTGTCTTCCACGAACTCGACCGCGCAGAGCAGCCCTTCGCCGCGGATATCGCCGACATTGGCGTGGCTGCCGAGCTCGTTTTTCAGCGCCTCCTTGAAATAGGCGCCGGCGGCCCCAGCGTTTTCAACCAGGCCGAGCTTGTCGATCAGCGTGAGATTGGCAACGCCGGCAGCAGCGCCGATCGGGTGAGCGGAATAGGTCCAGCCATGGCCGATCGGACCGAATTCGTCGGTGCCGTCTTCCAGAACTTTCCAGACCCTTTCGGACACGATCGAGCCGGAAAGCGGTGCATAGGCGGAGGTCAATCCCTTTGCGATGGTGATGAAATCCGGTTCCAGGCCGTAGTGACTTGACCCGAACATGCTGCCGAGCCGCCCGAAACCCGTGACGACTTCGTCGGCAATCAGCAGGATGTCGTGTTTTTTCAAAACGTTCTGGATGGCTTCCCAGTATCCGGTGGGGGGAGGCACGAGGCCGCCGGTGCCGAGTGCGGGTTCGCCGACAAAGGCGGCGATCGTGTCGGCGCCTTCACGCGCGATCATCTCTTCGAGGTCTGCCGCGCAATAGGCGACGAAATCCGCTTCCGACATGGAAAGGTCTTCCCGGCGGAAATAATCCGGCGCGACCGTGTGCAGGACGGTGTCGAACGGCAGGTCGAACTTCTTGTGAAACAGCTCGAGACCGGTGAGGGAGCCGGTCATCAGGCCCGAGCCGTGATAGCCGCGCCAGCGGGAGATGATCTTCTTTTTCTCCGGGCGGCCCAGAATATTGTTGTAGTACCAGACCAGCTTGACATTGGTCTCGTTGGCGTCCGATCCGCCCAGGCCGAAATAGACCTTCGACATGTGATCGGGCGCGCGGTCGAGCACCATCTTGGCAAGCGTGATGGAAGCTTCCGTTCCGTGGCCGACATAGGCGTGGTAATAGGCCAGTTCCTTCGCCTGTTCGGCGATCGCGTCGGCGACTTCCGGGCGGCCGTAGCCGACATTCACGCAGTAGAGCCCGGCAAAGGCGTCGAGCAGCCGCGTGCCGTCCCGGTCCTCGATGAAAACGCCACTGCCGCCGGTCACGATGCGGTTCGGGCTTTCGCCGCGCGCATGCTGTGCGAGATGGGTCGAGGGATGGAAGAAATTCTCCCGGTCCCAGGCGTCGAGCTGGTCGTTCTTGAGCATCGTTTATCCTTTCAGAGTGAGCGGGACCGGCCGAGACTGGCTCCAGTCCTGGCGGGCAGGGGGTAATGGCTTCGTGGCTGGGGCAAGTGATCCCGGTTATCGAGCTTCAGCATCGGCGGATCAGTCAGGCGTTGATCGTGGTGCCGGCTTGCGCCTTGATGACCTTGCCGAGCGTGAGGGTTGCGATTGCCGTGTCCTGGACGCCGGTGCCGGTGAGATCGCAGACGGTGATTTCATCGTCGCGCGTCCGCCCGCCTGCCTCTCCGGCAATCACGGCTCCGAGTTCGCGCACGTTTTCAGTCGATCTGACGAGCCCTTTTTCAAGCGCCGTGCGCAGCTCGCCGAGCCTTTCGCATTGGCTTATCCGGTCGCAGACGAGCACATCGGCGCGTGCCAGTATCTCGGGTGCGAGTTCGTTCTTGTCTTCCTGATCCGAGCCCATGGCGGTGATGTGTAGGCCGGGATGCAGGCAGTCGGGAGAAAGGATGGCGTCTTTTGCCGGGGTGGTGGTAACGACAAGCTGGCTTTCGGCAACGAGCGCCAGCCGGTCGGACGCGGTCTGAACGTCGACACCGAGAGCGACCGTCATTTCGGCGGCAAGCCGCTCGGCCTTTTCCGCGTCACGGCCCCACACCAGGATCTTCCTGACCGGCTTCACCTTGGCGGCTGCGATCATCTGCAGGCGCGCCTGAACGCCCGTTCCGATGATCCCCATCGTGGTGACGGTCTCCGGCGCAAGATGGCGCGCGGCGACCGCACCCGCCGCGGCCGTGCGGATGTCGGTCAGGTAGCCGTTGTCCAGAAACACCGCCTGAACCAATCCCGTTTGCGCCGAAAAGAGCACCATCAGACCATTCAGGCTGGGCAGACCGAGAGACGGGTTGTTGAAGAAACCGGGGGACACCTTGATCGCGAAGCCATCGAGGCCAGGCACATAGGCCGTCTTGACGTCAACCTCCGCATTGATGTCCGGAAGCGCCAATGAGAGCACCGGCGGCATCACAACCTTCTCCGTCGCGAGCTTTGCAAAGGCAGTCTCGATGCAGTCGACGATCTCCAGATCGAGGTGAACGACCCGCCGCAGTTCGGCTTCGGTGACCAGCTTGATCTCATGGGGCATAGGCTGCTCCCTTTAGATAGGTATCTCCGAGCCTAATATCCTTGCCGGAGACGATTTCGGTGAACTGGTGCATATCGACATTGCGGCCGGTGACGATCGTGGCGATGGGGCCTTTGATCCCGGTCAGTTTTCCGGCGAGGCAGGCGGCAATGCCGACGACGCTCGCGCCTTCGGCGACGAGGTTGTCCTCGTAGTAGAGCGCCTGCATCGCTCTGTAGATCTCCTCTTCGGTGACCAGGACGATATCGTCGAGGAAATCCCGGCACATGGCGAAAGACAGTTTGTTTTCCAGGCCGATGCCGCCGCCGAGCGAATCCGCAAGGCTCGGAACCTCCCGAACCTCCACGGGACGCCCGGCCTTGACGGACGCATGCATGGCAGCGCCCCGATCCATGGTCAACCCGATCACCTTCAGCGAGGGAGTGACGGACTTTGCGGCCAGCGCGGTGCCCGCGGCAAGCCCACCACCCGACAGGGGCACGAGCAGTGTTTGAAGGTCCGGCAGGTCCTCCATGATTTCGAGCCCGATGGTTCCCTGTCCCGCGATCACGTAGCGATCGTCGAATGGGGATATTTCCGCAATGCCCGGTTCGAGGCTCAGCCTCCGGCATTCCTCCAGTGCATCGTCCTGGCTGGTGCCGACGATCCGGACGTCAGCGCCCAGCGCCTTGATGCCGTCGATCTTGGTTTGCGGCACAAGGGAAGACATGCAGATCCGGGCTTTCAGGCCGAGCTGCCTCGCGGCGTAGGCAACGCCCCGGCCGTGGTTGCCGGTGGAACAGCAGGTGAGAGTGGTCGTTCCGGCGGGCACGTTCTGCGCGGCATAGGTGGCGCCACGCAGCTTGAAGGCACCCGTCGGCTGCATGGTCTCCATCTTGAGATGGAAGGGCAGGCCCGCCCTCACGCTCAGGAAGCGCGACGGCAGCAGCGGCGTCCGGACGACCTTTCCAGCAATCGCCTTCCGGGCGGCGTAGATGTCTCGAAGCGTCATCTGCATGAGGTGCCTTTGCGGGTCGGGAGCGTTCAGACCAGCTCGTTCGGATGTCGAAATCTATTTGTGTACAATTAAACAATATTTCGCAAGAGGAGGGTTGTTTCGTAGCGAATTTTCTTGCGTGTAGAATGGCGGTCGTGATTAGTTGTATACAAATATGCGTCGAGGTAAAATGATGCCCGGTCAGGACCTTCCCTTCAGCCAACTAGAATATGAACGCCGTCTTCAGCTCGTCCGAACCGACATGAATACGCGGGGTATCGACGTGCTTTTTGTCGAAGACCCGTCGAACATGGCCTGGATTACCGGCTATGACGGCTGGTCCTTTTATGTTCACCAGGGCGTCCTGGTCTTCCTGGATGAAGACCCGGTCTGGTGGGGCCGAAGGCAGGATGCCAATGGTGCTCTCCGCACTGTCTGGATGGCCGACGAACGGGTCGCTTCCTATGCCGACAACTACATCCAGTCCTCCGACCGCCATCCCATGCAGGATCTTGCCGGCCTGCTGAAATCAAAGGGTTACGCTACGAAGCGCGTCGGCGTGGAGATGGAGAATTACTACTTTTCTGCAAAGGCTTATGTCACCTTGCAGGAGGAAATGCCGGACGCCCGCTTCGTCGATGCGACCAGCGCCGTGAATTGGCTCAGAGGCGTGAAATCCGATGAGGAACTCGTCTTCATGCGCAAGGCGGCGCGGATTTCCGAAAAGATCATGGATGGCGTCTTCGAACGGGTCAAACCGGGCATGCGCAAGGCAGACCTCGTCGCCGAGATTTACGCCGATGCCATTCGCGGGCTGGACGATGCCTGGGGCGATTATCCGGCCATCGTTCCGCTCCTGCCGAGCGGCGCGGATGCCTCCGCACCGCACCTGACCTGGGACGGACGGTTCATGCAGGAAGGCGAGGCGACCTTCTTCGAGCTTTCCGGCTGCTTCCGCCGCTACCACGCGCCGCTCTGCCGGACCGTCTTTCTCGGAAAACCGCCGCAATACCTGCTGGACGCGGAAAAGGCTCTGGTCGAGGGACTGGAAGCAGGTCTCGACACGGCCCGCGCCGGCAACACCGCAGGCGATATCGCCCGGGCGCTGGCGAAACCGCTGGAAGCTGCGGGCATCGAGCGGGGCGCACGGGCCGGATACCCGATCGGCATCTCCTATCCGCCCGACTGGGGCGAACGCACCATCTCCATCCGTGACGAGGACAGGACCGTGCTGAAACCCGGCATGACCTTTCATTTCATGCCGGGGCTCTGGATGGACGGCTGGGGACTGGAAATCACGGAGAGCATCCTGATCCGGGAAGACGGACCTGCCGAATGCCTGTGCAACCGGCCCCGCCGCCTGTTCGTGAAGGATTAGGGGAAAATGTCCCCGGAACATCTTTCCCGCACCCTGGAAATCCTCGACCGGTTGATTGCCTTTCCGACCGTTTCGGCGGACGGCAACCTTCATCTGATCGACTATGCCGCCGGTCTCCTGGAAGAGTGTGGCGCGCATGTCCGGATTTCCCGGGACAGCACGGGCAAGAAGGCCAATCTGTTCGCAACACTCGGTCCGGTAGCTTCCGGTGGTCTGGTCCTCTCCGGACACACGGATGTCGTACCGGCCGATGCCTCCGAATGGACGAGCGACCCGTTCAGCCTGCGCCGGGAGGAGGACCGGCTTTTCGGTCGCGGAACCTGTGACATGAAAGGGTTCATCGCGGCGGTTCTCGCCAGGATGCCGGATTATGCCGCGCTCGATCTCAAACGGCCGCTGCATGTGGCGCTCACCTATGACGAGGAGGTGGGGTGTTTCGGTGCGCGTCATCTGGTGGAGGAATTGAAGGAGACGGATATCCGGCCCTCGGTTGCCATCATCGGCGAGCCGACGGATATGCGGGTCATCGAAGGTCACAAGGGCTGTTACGAATACACCACGTCGTTTCACGGCACGGACGGGCACGGTTCGGAACCGGACAAGGGCGTCAACGCCATTCATGTTGCCGCCGCCTTCATCGCCAGGATGATGGAAATCGCCGAAAGCCTGAAAGCCAGGGCGGGTTCGGACAGTGCCCGCTATTCGCCGCCCTGGACCACGCTTCAGACAGGCAGGATCGAGGGGGGACTCGCGCGCAACGTCATTGCCCGCCACTGCGCCGTCGAATGGGAAATGCGGCCCGTTCGTGAGGCGGATGCCCGCGAGGTCAAGGCCGCCCTGGAAAGCTACTGCCGTGACGTGCTTCTGCCGCAGATGCGGGCGGTCTATCCGGAAGCCGATATCGTGACGGAGATCATCGGCGAGGTCGCCGGACTGGCTGTGGCAGCCGAAAACGAGGCCCGTGACATCGTCACAGCGCTGACGGGTGCCAACCTGAGCGACGTCGTTGCCTTCGGCACCGAGGCCGGTCTGTTTCAGGCGCTCGGCATGTCGGTCGTCGTCTGCGGGCCGGGCTCGATCGCCCAGGCCCATCAGCCGGACGAATTCGTTTCCATCGAGCAGCTTGAAAAATGCCTTTCCATGCTCACCGGCCTGGAAAGAACCCTGGTGCAGCCGGCATGAGCGGGACCGAGGGACAGGCATCGGAAATCGCCGTCAAACTGGAGGAAGCCGCTAACGCACAGGAACGCTTCCAGATCATGTACACGGTGCTGCGCGACCGGATCTCCATGCTGGTCTATCCGCCGGGCACCCAGCTCAGCGAAGAGGCGCTGGCTACGGAATTCGGAGTCAGCCGCTCGCCGCTGCGCAAGGCGCTGCAGATCCTGGAGGCTGACGGGCTGCTGCGGTCGCAACAAGGGGTGGGGACACTGGTCACCGATGTCGATCTGGACGAACTCGCCCAGGTCTACCAACTCCGCCTGGAATTGAACGAACTCACCGGCAAACTGCAGCCGAGCCATGTCGACAAGGGCTTGAAGGCCTTGTTCGACTCCATGCGTCAGCGTGCGGTCAAACTGCGGGCTTCACCGGACCGGCAGGAATTCGCCAGGCTGAACATCGTCTTCTTCCATGCTTTCCAGCTCCTGAGTGAAAATCAGCCCTTGAAGGACGTTTCGGAAAAGCTTTTCTACCAGACTTGCCGTATCTGGCTGACCCAGATATCGAACATGGATCTGTCGGAGGAAGTCGGAATTTTTTGCGGCGAGATCGAGGAGATCGCCAATGCCGTGGCCCTGGGCGACATCGAGGCGGCGGCCCATATTCGCCGCGCGCATCTCTCCATGGGCTTCAACCGGCTGAAGGCTCAGCAGCGCTCCTGACGCCAATCCGCACCGGATTTGTCATCCCTTCAGACGGGATGAAACCTGAATGTACGCCAAGTCCTCTCGTCCAGTGCCCGTGCCGGGGAGCGGACTCCGAATCTCGATGTCACTCCGGGCAGGCGTCAGCGTGGACCCGGGGCCTACTCGCTGTTCCGCTTCTCACGGCAATGCTTATGTCTCTCAGGCTCTGGCAACGAGTAGGCCCCGGGGCTCACTGCGTTCGCCCGGGGGTGACACTGTGGCGCGCGCCAGATCCTGCGTGTCGTTAAGAGTTTTCTGAATCACGACCTTTCGTTGCGCATGGCCGGAACAGGGGCGTTGGAACGATGCCAAGCAACTTGCCTTGTGCCATCCCGGACTTGATTCGGGACCTGCCATAAGGGCCCCGGATCAAGTTCGGGGCAGCGACGTGGCGGTGCCGTATTCCGAACCCCGCAAAACCGGCCGTGGAAGCGGCTGCATGCTTCCTCGGCCGTCACCGTCACGACCCGGCTGCACCTACCACTGGTTATAGGGCAGGAACTTGCCGGTCATGGTGACCTGGACCCGGTCGCCCTTGGGGTTCGGAATGCGGTCGATCTTCAGGTCGAAGTCGATGGCGCTCATGATGCCGTCGCCGAACTTTTCGTGGATCAGTTCCTTGATCGTGTCGCCATAGACATAGGTGATTTCGAAAAAGCGGTAGATCAGCGGATCCTTGGAAACGGTTTCCGCCTCCTGTCCCTTCTTCGGCGGCAGCTGCAGGGCGATTTCCACGTCCTTGGTGCGGTTGCCGAGACCGAGATAGGCCGCGATCTTGGCGGCGGCTTCCGCGGGAAGCGTGTTCTGGCCGAGGCAGGCGGAGACGACGAAAACATCGGACATGCCGGCGGCCTCCGAAATGTCGGCCCAGCTCGCCTGCTTGGCGAATTTCGCAGCCATGATCAGTTCGGTCATTTCCAGCTTGGTCATCAACGGTGCCAGGGTGGCCTCTGAAGTGCTCATTCTTGTCTCTCCGGTTTGGGTGAAGGGTCTAGGTTTGGGGAAAAAAGGGAAGGATGTGCCGTTCAGGCGGCCACCCCCTCGTTTTTCTGCGACGTTGGTTTCGGGCCGCCAGACGTTGATTGTGCGAGTTCCCTGCGCGCCAGCATGTGGTCGCGCGGCGAATTCACGGTGTCGACGGCGAGCAGGCGGTCGCCAGAATAATATTTGAGAACGAAACTGCGTTCGTCGTCCGAGCCGGTGAATTCGGTCCGCTCAAAGCCGGTGGAAAGTCCGGCGATCTGCAGCTTGGCGTCATATTGATCGGACCAGAACCAGGGAACCGGGTCGTAGGTCTCTTCGATGCCGAGCATGGAGGCTGCGGCGCTCTTTGCCTGGTCGATGGCGTTCTGGACGCTTTCCAGCCGGATCATCCGGCCGTAGCGCGCGGAAGGAAAGAGCGTGCAGTCGCCCGCAGCGAAGATACCGGGTGCGGAGGTGCACGCCCCCGCATCGACGACGATGCCGCCCGAACAGTCGAGGCCGGCATCCTCGGCGAGGTCCGTGACCGGCACGGCACCGACAGCGACGAGGACAAGCCCGGCCTCGACGATCTTTCCGGAGACCAGTTCGACGCCCGTCACGCTGCCGTTTTCGCCTATCAGGCAAGACACGCCTTCGCCAAGCAGCAGTTCCACGCCATTGGAGGCATGGAGGTTCTGAAACCAGGTGGAGACTTCCGGCGCGACCGACCGCATCAGGATGCGAGGTTGGGCTTCGATGACGCTGACCTTTTTGCCGAGACCGGCGGCAACGGCGGCGAACTCCATGCCGACATAGCCGCCGCCGATGATGGCGACCGCTTCGCTCGCCGCCAGCCGGCCGCGGATCGGGCCGATATCGTCCATGCTGCGCAGGGTGACGACACCGGAAAGGTCTGCGCCCGGGAGAGGCAATTGACGGGCCCGGGTTCCGGTGGCCAATAGCAGCTGCGAATAGGTGAGGCTGCTGCCGTCGGCGAAGTGAACGGCCTTTTCCGTCGGGGCCAGGCGAACTGCCGTCGATCCGGTCTTCAGGTCGATCCCGTTGGTCTCGAAATAGGCGTCGGGCCGCAGGAACAGCTGGTCCTCGGTCATGTCGCCTTTCAGATAGGCTTTCGAAAGCGGCGGCCGCTGGTAGGGCAGCCATCTTTCGTCGCCGGCCATGACGAGATCCCCGTCATAGCCTTTCTGGCGAAGGGTTTCGGCCGCTTTCATGCCGGCCTGTCCGGCTCCTATGATGACGATAGGCGCAGTCATGGTCCCCGTTTCCGTTATTGGGTTCTTCTTGGGCGTTTCCTTGCGGCGGTTTGTCCTGCCGGCTTTAGGCCGGGTAGGGCAGGCCTTCCTCGATCGGCAGGGAGGGATCGCGCGACCATTCGTTCCAGGAGCCGAAGTAGATCTTCACGTCCTTTACACCGGCCTCCTTCAGGGCCAGGTAGGTGTTGGAGGCGCGGGCTCCCTTGAAGCAGTAGATGGCGACCGGCGTGTCCGGCGTGATGCCGACCGTCGCGCATTCGGCAAGAACCTCTTCCTTGTTCTTGATCATCGGACCGGACGGCGTCGGCTTCATCATCCGGTACCATTCGATCCATTTCGCGCCGGGAATGCGGCCTTTGCGCGGGCAGAAATCCTTGCCGTAGGGCGAAGAACTCTCTGCGATCCATTCATCGATGTCGCGCACGTCGAGCTTGACGACGGCCTCGTCGTTGACCGCCGCAAGCATGTCTGCCGCATCCATCATCAGGTCCTTGCCGCTGTCCGTCATCGGGAAAGTCTTCGGCTCGGGAGCGGCGACATCGGTGGAGACCGGAAGGCCAGTATCCTCCCAGGCGGCGAAACCGCCATGCAGCACCTTGATCTTCGGATAGCCGAGATATTGCAGCAGGAAGAAGCCGCGGCAGGACTGGCCGAAGCCGGTGTTCATCGACTGTTCGTAGATGACCGCCGTTTCCGCACCGGACAGGCCGACGGACCCGAATTCCTCGGCGAATTTCTCCCGGAGCTCGACGATCCCTTCCGGCGAGGAGGTGGCGAGATAGGTGAAGATGTCGTGCAGATTGACGGCACCGGGAATGTGGCCCGCGGCGAAGGCTTCGGGCGCCCTCGTATCGATGATCACGCAGGCTTCGGATTTCATGAAGCTGTCGAGATCCGCGGGAGAAATCAGGCTGTTGTCACTCATGTCTCATATCCTTTTCCATCGTTCGCTGCCTGGCGTCGCCTTCACCGGAACGGGTGCAGGCAAGTCGCTCGGAAAAACGGTTTCAGGTATTCCGGGCCGCCGGTCAGGCGGCGTCGAGATCGGCCAGCATCTTGCGCAACTGTTTGGTGGCCGGGGTCACGATCGCGACGAAATAGGCTTCGCGCAGGCGGCGCTGTGCGGCGCCGCGCTTGACGTATCCGCGGGCACCGCAATGGAGCATGGCGTTGTGGGCAGCCGCGACCGAAGCATCGCCCGCTGCAAGGCGGGCCTTGATCACGCGCACGAAATACTCCTTCGACGTGTCGAACGGCGTCTTGGCCAGCTCGAAGACCTCGTTTTCCATGGCGGCGAGCTGCTCGCGGAAATCGGTCGGCTGATCGGGCAAATAGCAGTTGACGTGGCTGAGCGACTTGCCGGCCTGGTCCATAAGGTCGATGCAGTTCCTGATCAGCCCGAAAGCCATGCCCGCCTGCAGGAGAATGAACCCGGCGCGGATCTTGGGGATGTAACTGTCGATCGGATCGGCGAGCACATGCTCTTCCGGAATGAAGGCGTTGCGGAACTGGACCGCGAAGGTGCGCGTGCCGTCGAGCGCGACGAACTCGTCGTTTGCGACGATCTTGACGCCCTCGGAAGAGCAATCCGCGACCGCCATGACCATCCGATCGTTCTCGCCGGGAAGGGAGAAAACGACGCCGAAATAATGGTCTTCGCCGAGATTTGAGACCCAGGGCAGCATGCCGGTTACGGAAAAGCCGCCCGCAACGCGCTCCGCCTTCAGTTTCAGGCGTTCGATGCCGAACAGGGTCTTCATCGGATTGGAGAGGCCGGTCCCGCCGAGCGCTTCGCCGGTGAGGAGCTTCGGCCCGATGGTGGTCTTCAGCGTGTCGTTGTCGCTGTTGGCGATATACCAGGCCAGGGCATCCTGGCACCACATGCAGAAGCCGGTGGAGAGGCAATGCTCGCTGACCGCCGACATGGCACGGACCGCGCTTTCGATGTCGAAATCGCCGCCGCTCATCGGCGCATGGGCGGAATAGGCGCCGAGCGGCCCGAGCGCGCGCATGAAGTCTTCCGGGTAATGGCCCTTGAGGTCGATGTCATGGACCAGAGGAGCGAGATCCTTTTGGGCGCGCTGCGCGACCCGCTCGATCAGTGTGGCCTGCTCTCCCAGAACGGCGGCCTCCGGCTGCATTTGTATGTTCATTTTCATCAGCTCCTAAACGGTTTGCTCCCTCTGGTGGCGGCCTGCCCCGGCAGACAGGGGCAGGCCAGCCTGTCAGGCCGACTGGGCGACCATGTTCACCGGACGCGAGAAGGTGTTGAACACCGGCGACCACTGGCAGACGTGAGCGATCAGCTCGTCGATGGTTTCCTGCGGCGCGTCTGCGTCCATGTGGACGATGATCCGCACGTCGGTGAATCCGACGGGCTTTTCGCTGACGTCGCCCGTGCCCCAGACGGCGGTGATGTTCAGGTCGCCTTCCAGCTCGACCTCAAGCGAGTTGATGGTGATGCCGCGGTGCACCGCATTGGCGTGCAGGCCGACGGCGATGCAGGAGCCGAGAGCGGCAAGCGAGGCTTCGGAAGGGTTCGGGGCGGTATCGTCGCCCAGCAGTCCCGGAGGCTCGTCGACGATGTAGGGCTGCAGGTCGCGGATATAGTTCGCGTGGCGGAACCGGCCTTCGGCAACGGTCTTGCACTTCAGCGTCTTGACGGCCTTCGGATCGGCCTTGCCCTTTTCAATCAGGTCCTCGAGACCGCCCTTGTCGATCGGGGCAAGACACCCTGTCAGGGCGGTTGCGGGTTGATTGGACATTTCACTCTCCTGTGTTGATGACACCGGATGTCCGGCGTCTTGGGGTTAGTCCTCCCGGTGCCAGCTCAGGCGCGCGATGGCCTGCTGGCAGAGGAAGTCGAGGCCGAAACCGATGGCGCCGATGATGACGACGGTTGCGGCAAGCCGGTCGTATTCCAGGGTGTCCCGGGCATCGTTGATGGCGTATCCGAGGCCCGAGGTGACGCCGAGATATTCGGCCGGCACCAGCACGATCCAGGCGACGCCGAGGGCCAGCCGGATCCCGGTCAGGATGTCCTGCGAGATGGCCGGGAAGATAATGACCATCAGCATGTGCCAGGGGCGGGCGCCCAGGTTCCGGGCCACCTTGAACCAGGCCGGATCGACCCGGCGCAGGCCGGCCGCGGTCGAAAACAGGATCGGCCACACGGCGGCGATCGCGATCAGGAAGACGATCGCGCCGTCCCAGGTCGTGAAGGCCATCACCGCGATCGGCATCCAAGACAGCGGCGAGATCATCCGCAGGAACTGGAACGGAATGTTGGTGACCTTGCGGACCGACGAGAACCAGCCCACGAGAATGCCCATTGGAACGCCGGCGACGATCGCCCAGAAAAGCCCGGCGCCGATGCGGAACAGGCTCGGCCCGGTCATATCGAAGGCCTCTCCACTCGCCAGCATCTGGTACAGCCGGTTGAAGGTCGGCACTGGCGCGAAGTCCGTAAACGCGAACATGCGGGGATTGGATTGGACCATCAAGCCGCCAACCCACCAGACGCCCAGAAGCAGGAGCATGCCAGCCAGGGCATAGCCGGCGCTGCTTGCCGCGGAGCCGATCCGTTGCCTGGCCGCCCCGGCAGGGGCCATCTGTTCGATCGTATCGTCTTGGGGGGGCGGTACGACGTCAGACGGCATGTCCGGCTCTTCCTGCAGCTTGAGAGAGGCTTGGGTCAAAGTTCCAGGACCTCTTCGCGGTTGAAGGGGTCTCCCGGGTTGACCGACGGGTCGTTCATCCATTCCGGATATTTTTCCAGCGCCGCCTTGACGAAGTCGTAGTTGACCAGGTCGTCGGCGACGAACTGCGGATCCAGGTCCTTCAGGAAAGTCGTGTCGCCGCCAACGACCGTCTTGTTCATTTCCTCGACGATCAGCTTGGTCGCCGACGGGTAAGGCCAGGGCTGGAAATCGATCCGCCCGTTGCCCCAGGCTTCCGCGTGCTGGATCGCGCCGGTTTCGGTGTAGGAGGCTTCGTCGGTGTAGAGTGTCATGGCCCGTTCGACGACGGCCGCCGGCATCGGCAGGTAGCCTTCGCCGTCCTTCGACATCAGGCGGGCGACTTCCTTCTTATTCTGGGAGGAATAGATCTGGGCCCGGACGACGGCATTCATGACCTTCTGGGTCCATTCCTGCTTTTCCGTCGTTGCCTGCTCGTGCATGCAGATGACGCAACAGGGGTGGTTCTTCCAGATATCGCCGGTAAAGCGCAGCATCTTGGCGCCGGCCTTCAGTTCTCCCATGGCGTTGAACGGCTCGGCGACGATGTAGGCGTCGATCTTGCGGCTGGCGAGGGCTGCCGGCATTTCCGGCGGCGGCAGGATCTGCAGATTGCACTCGTCGGCAGCGAGCGTTTCGCCTTCGCCCTTGATCACCGGTTTCACCCCGGACTGGCGCAGGGCGTATTGCAGCACGATATTGTGCATGGAGTACCAGAACGGCACCGCCACCTGCTTGCCGCCGAGCTGGCTGAAATCGGTGATGTCCGTGTGGCCGCCGACGACCAGACCCGAGCCATTGGTATGCGCCCAGGCCATCAGCTTGACGGGAATGTTGTTGTTGTAGCGCATCCAGACCGGGATGGGCTTGAGGAAGTGCACGAGGTTGAACTTGCCGGAAACGAATCCTTCGACCAGCGGCGACCAGCCGCGGATGAGGGTCGGTCGCTCGGCCTTCAGGCCTTCGTCCTCGAAATAGCCCATGCCGTGGGCGACCAGGAGGGCGGTGGCATCGGTGATCGGCAGGTAGCCGATCTTGACGATTTCGTCTTCCGCCGCGGCGAATGCCGGAGAGCTCATGGCGCCGATCAGCGGGCCGAGCGCGGCCATCAGGCCACCGGCGGCAAACATGTCGAGCGTCTGGCGGCGGGTGAAATCGGAAGCGAAATAGTCGTCGTCCCAATCCGTGTTCGCGCCTGCGGTGGGTTTGTCGTCCTTGCGTTTGACCATGTTACTCTCCTCTGGTTGTCCTGTGTGTCCGTCAGTTCACGGCCTGAACATGTGCGGCCTGAACATGCGCGACTGGCGCCGGTGCGGCGGGGGCATTTGCGTGGTTGTGGGGCAGGGGGGCATCGGCCATGACAAGGCCGGCAGCGTCTTCATAGGCGGCGACAAGTCTGTTGCGGATTGCCGCGAATTCATCCGACGCCGGGTGGCGCTCGCCTTTCAGGGGAATGGCGACTTCCTCGTGGATCATCCCCGGATTGGCGCGCAGCACGAAGGCGCGGTCGGCCATCATCAGGGCTTCGTTGATGTCGTGGGTCACCAGGATGAGGGTGATGCCCATGTCCGAGGCGATCCGCCTGATGTCCCGTTGCAACGCGTGGCGGGTGAAGGCGTCGAGTGCCGACAGCGGCTCGTCGAGCAGCAGAACCTGAGGATTGAGCGCGAGCGAGCGGGCAAGCGCGACGCGCTGCTGCTGGCCGCCGGACAGGTCCTGAACGTTGCGCCTGGCGTAGTCGGACAGTTCCACCAGCTCCAGCATCTGCGGTACGCGGGTGGAAGCTTCCGCCATGCGGCCGTTGAAGCGCAGGCCGAGGGCGACGTTCTGTTCGACCGTCATCCAGGGATAAGGGCTCGGAGCCTGGAACATCATCACCCAGCTCGGGGAGGGGGCGCTCACGACGGCGCCGTCGATGAAGACCTTGCCGGCAGTCGGCTGGGACAGGCCGGACAGGATATGAAGGAGGGTCGACTTGCCACATCCCGAACGGCCGATCAGGGCGATAGCCTCTCCGGGCTGGATCTCCAAGTTGATGTCCTGGATCGCGGCGAGTGATCCGCGCTTGTAGGTGTGGGAAATCCCGACAGCCTGAATATGCGCTCCTTCGAACATGACACCTCCACGAAAAGGAAACAGAACGGTTTGTTTCCTTATTGCAGAGACCGTGCCAACAGCCGCTCCTGGGGTTTGTTCCTTGTTTTTAAAAGAAAACTCTGGTCGGAACTGGTTTGCCTTCTTTTGCGGCTGCACAAAAAAGATGCTGAATGCTTGGTAAATGCGCCTATTTCCGCGTCTGGTGAACTTCAGGTTCACCTGTTCCGTCTGCTATTGAGAAGCGATTGAAATGACCGTCATCCTCCGGTAGGAAGGAAACAGATCGGTTTGTAGCTTTTTTTGTCCAAGAGGTGCTTTCGTGCCCACCGCTGAACATGTCCTGTCCTCCCCCCATATGGAACCTGTCCTGGAAAAGGGCCGGGGCAGCGCCCGCGAGCGTCTGCTGCTCGCTGCTTCCGATCTCTTCTGCAAGCAGGGGATCAACGCGACCGGGGTCGACGCGGTCATCGCTGCGGCCGGCACCGCCAAGACCACGCTCTACAAGGCGTTTGGATCCAAGGAGGGCCTCGTGGAGGCCGTACTGGAACGCGAAGGCGAAGCCTGGCGGAAATGGTTCGTCGGCGAAGTCGACGCCCATGAGGGCAGCGCAGGGCAGAAGCTGGTCTATGTCTTCGAGGTGCTGAAAAAATGGTTCTGCGAGGAGCATTTCTACGGCTGTCCCTTCATCAACGCCGTCGGCGAGCACGACAAGGACGATGACCGGATCCGCACGATTGCACTGCGCCACAAGACCATCGTGCTCGACAAGATCCGCGACCTAGCGCGCGAAGCCCGTCCGGAAGACGCCGAGGGCCTGACCCACGAACTCGCGCTCCTGATAGACGGCGCGATTGTCGCGGCCCTGATCACCCGCGACCCCAACATCGCCGACCACGCTCGCAATGCGGCGGCAAGGCTCATGGCTGTTTAGTGCATCGGGCACTCGGGCCGCCCCGAGGACACTCTTCCTGAAATCGCCGGAACCTCAGGGCCTAAAGCGGAACGTTCCGAATTCTACGTGACCGCGCAAAGCGTCTTTGTCGTCATCTCTTCCGCTTTCCCTGATACGACAACAATTTCCAGCGTGGCCAACGGCGCGATTTTCGCTTATGGCTCCGGTAAACGCAGCAGTGAACGAAAGGCAACAGCATGACGCGTGAAGTGGTCATTCTCGACGGAGCCCGCAGCGCAATCGGAACGTTCGGAGGGGCCCTTGCCGGACAAGCGCCGACCGCGCTCGCCGCGGCCGTCACGAAGGAAGCGCTTGCGCGCAGCAATGTCGACGCGGCGCAGATCGGCCATACGGTCTTCGGCCACGTGATCAACACGGAAGGCCGGGACATGTATATGGCGCGTGTCGCGGCCGTCGAAGCGGGCATTCCGGCGGAAGCGCCGGCCCTGACGGTCAACCGGCTCTGCGGCTCGGGAGCCCAGGCCGTCGTCAGCGCGGCCCAGCACATCATGCTCGGCGATGCGGATTTCGCGGTCGCCGGCGGCGCGGAATGCATGTCGCGCTCACCGCACACGACGCAGGTCGCGCGCTGGGGCCAGAAGATGGGCGATACCAGCTACACCGACATGATGCTTTCGGCGCTTTCCGATCCTTTCGGCAACGGCCATATGGGCATCACCGCCGAAAACGTCGCCGACCGCTATGGCATTTCGCGCGAGGAGCAGGATGCCTTTGCGGTCGAGAGCCAGGCGCGCGCGGCAAAGGCGATCGAGGAAGGCAGGTTCAAGAGCCAGATCATGCCGGTCGAGATCCAGGTGCGCCGCGAAACGGTGGCTTTCGACACCGATGAACATCCGAAGGCCGGAACCACGGCGGAAAGCCTCGCAAAACTGCGGCCCGCTTTCAGGAAGGACGGCTCGGTGACGGCTGGCAACGCCTCCGGTCTGAACGACGGCGCTGCGGCAATGGTGATCGCCTCCGCGGAAGCAGCCGAAAAAGCCGGCCTCAAGCCGAAGGCCCGGCTGCTCGGATACGCACATGCCGGGGTGGATCCTGACGTCATGGGGCTCGGTCCGATCCCCGCCGTCGGCAACCTTTTGAAAAAGACCGGTCTGGCCGCGGGTGATTTCGACGTGATCGAATCCAACGAAGCCTTCGCGGCGCAGGCCTGTGCGGTGAGCAAGGATCTCGGTCTCGACCCGGCAAAGGTCAATCCGAACGGCGGAGCCATTGCCCTCGGCCACCCGATCGGAGCGACCGGTGCCATCGTCACCATTAAGGCGCTTTACGAATTGGAGCGGATCGGCGGCCGCTACGGCCTGATCACCATGTGCATCGGCGGCGGGCAGGGCATTGCGCTCGCCATCGAGCGGATCGGGAATTAGTACGCCGGGCGTTCATCTGAACGCCGGTAAAGCTCCAGGCCTTTGCAGCAGAACGAACGTCCGGCGATCCGGACGGTGTGGTTCCTCAACAGGTTGTCCGTCGGTGCGGGCGGAAATCGAGCCGAAAACAGGCCCCATCCTTCGTGAAGGCGCTGAAGCGCTGCCGATGGATGGGGGAGTGAATCTCACCGCTTCTGAAAGACGGCTGTTGAGAGACCACATCAGGAAGCGGTCATTTTCGACACTGCTCCGATGAAACTGAATTTATGCGAAGCGGATACCCGGCTGAGCCGAGGAAATCACGGCAGATTCACATTAACTACGAAATTATCCTCTTGTGTGCGTTTAATGCGTGCCTTCATCGTCGGCCCCACCTGACGGCGAAGGCAAAAGGGGAGCAAATATGACAGAAGAGAACGGGTTTTTGCGAAGGCATTCGACTTCAGTGAGGCTGAAGCCGCCGGCATGAATTGAAAACTCCTGATTGTTTCCGGGAAGACGGATTGGCCGATTCCGGTCGGTCAAAAGTCATCGGAACACAGACTACCCCATTCCTCCTTCCGTCTGGCCACCTCATCACAATTCACTGCTCTCAAGGCGGAGTGGAGCTGACGAGTTCTTCGCTTGCCTGTCTGATGATGCTCGCCGGGGTTCGGTGCCGAGACGGATCGCGTTCTTTGAAGGAGCATTCCTGAATGCTGCCATTGGTATTGAATTGGCCTGCCAAAAACCAAAAGAAAATCGAACTTTTCAAGACACCCTTTTTCGTGAAAGGCAATAATGTCTGAGTTCGACAAAAGCTTCTTTCAAAACTGTACCGACATTTTGCAGGGAAAAGCTGAAGACGGATTGTCTTCGGCTGAAATGCGCTTCCTGTTTTCACTCGGATATCTGAAGGTGGGGGGCCGGATCGATCCCGATGTGAAGAGCAGACAGCTCGCTATTCTGGATCTCGCAGCCAGGTTTGAAAGGCTGTTTCCGTTGCCGATGAAGAACGCCCCGGGGGCTTTTTTCTGGGGTGGCCTGATCTCGCCTGAGGCGATTGGCGGTTCCGGCCACAGCGGGGAGCCGGTCGGTGTGAGCGGGCGGGGGAAAACACTGAAACGCGCCTTTGAAAGCTGCATCGGTGAAGCTGCCGAATATGCTTCAAGCCTGGAGGAAGAAAACGACGACCGGATCATTTCGTCGATTACAGAAAGCGGCCTGGCTGACGATGATCTCATGTTGTTGTCCGGCAGGGCCGTAAAAGACGAAAAAGGCAGGTTTGGAAATGACTGGATCGCGGCCCGATCGTTGTCGTCGGAGCACCAAGTATATCTTCCGGCAGACATAGTCCTGAGGAAAAGAAACAAATCCGGAACGGATTACCGCGCCCCAAGCAGTTCGGGTCTGGGGGCCGGCGCGACGCTTCAGGATGCAGTCCTGTCGGGGCTCATGGAAGTGATCGAACGGGATGCGATTGCGTTGTGGTGGTACGGCGGATTGCCGGCAAGAAAACTGCTTTTGGGAAATGGCCTCGATCCGGAATTCCATCGTTTCGTCTCGTCCGTACGGTCGCGCGGCAGCAGACCGTTCTGGCTGCTCGATCTGACGACCGACCTGCAGATACCGGTTGTTGCGGCTTTGTCTTCGAAAACGGACGGAACCTCCGTGATCGCTGGTTTCAGCGCACGGCCGGATTACGGATCCGCACTCCGCAGTGCATTTCTTGAAATGTGCCAGATGGAACTCGCCCAGGAGATTTCGCTGCATCGGCGATCCGAAAAAGGAATGGCCGGTCTGAACGAAAGAGACCGCAAGTGGGTCCGTTTGCACGATGAGCTGTCCGTGTCCAACTATCCTGAATTGATTGGCATCGACGCTGTCACGCCGAAGATCAAGGACACCTCCCTGCCTTCGATAAAGTATTCGGTTGATCAATTGGGTTTGAACGGCCTTGAAGCCTATGCGGTCGATCTCACCAGAAAAGTGATCGGGATCAACGTCTGCCGCGTCGTTGTGCCGGGCCTGCAGCCTTACGGAACTGATATTGTTACACAACGCTTGAACGGTGTGGCAAAATCGTATCGCACGCCTATCGTGCGAAACTTCGAAAAGGTTGCTATCATTTGATAAAATTGCCGAAGCCAAGCATAATCCCCGAACTTTGATAGGCTGCTTCGCCGAATATCTTGTGTCCGGGGGTTATACATGGGAGCGATCTCAGTCGGGTTGACCGACATGACTGGTCTGCAGATTTCGGTATTAGGTGGGTTTTCGGCGTACAACACAATTGGCAAGCGTGTCACCATCGCCAACCGCAAGGCATGCGCCATGCTTGCCTATCTTGCCCTGAATCAGAGCCCGGTCGAATCGAGAGAGCGTCTTGCCGGGATGTTCTGGAGTGATCGCGCGGAAAACCAGGCGCGGGCCTCACTGCGGCAGTGCATCAAGCAGCTTCGGGAAATTTTTGACGAAGAAAATCTCTACGGGTTCTACACGGAACGGCAAGCGGTCGGCTTGAGCAGCGCCGTCGTCGACCTGCAGGTCGTTGCGCAGGCGCTGAAGGAAGGGGTGGTCGCGAAGGAACTGTTGTCCGCGGAAGTGGAACCGGAAAAGCTTCTCTACGGGTTCGAATCGCTGGATCAATCCTTCACTGCGTGGCTGCACGTGGCGCGCCAGCATTGGAGAGACACGCTCGTCAGCGGCCTGGAACAGTGTCTGAAGGAAGGCGACAAGGAGAATTCACGCGACGCGGCAAAGGTACTCATGAGGATCGATCCGTCTCACGAGGACGCTTGCCGGCACCTGATCAAGCGCGATGCCCTGGAGGGCAATACGGCATCCGCGCTCCGGCGGTATAACGAACTCTGGGCAAAACTCGACGAAGAATATGATGTCGAGCCGGATCAGGAAACCCAGACCCTTATCGCCAGGATAAAGACCGGTACGTTCAACAAATGCGAGGATCAGTCGTCTTCGCCCGCGCCCGCAACCGCAACCGCAACCGAGGCCAAGGATCCCGTTCCTGACTCGTTTAGTGAAGTGCTGGAAGAAAACATCAAGATACCGGTGATCGTGGTGTCCAGTTTCGTGCAAGAAGGACCGTGGACGCAGGAAACTTACCTGATCGAGGGATTCCGTCGCGAGTTGATCGCCTCTCTTGCCAGGTTCCGGGAATGGGTCACGGTCGAAGGCTTCGGAACAAACGAGCTGCAGAATACGCTGCCGGCACAGGCCGGCTCACCGATCTCCAACTACCAGCTCGATTGCGGCTACCGGGAAGAAGGCGACAACGTCCATCTTGTCATCACGCTCAAGGATATCGTCAATCGCACGTATATCTGGAGCGAGCAGCTTAATCTGACGCTGAACAACTGGTTCAGCGTTCAGAAGCAGATCGTCCGAAGAATCGCGCTGGCGTTCAACGTGAATTTGACCGCGCAGAGAATTTCCAAGATCTCCACGCTGCCCCAGGAGAAGCTGCCCATCTATGACAAGTGGCTGCGCGGGCAGTCCATGGTATTCGGCTTCAAGCCGGACAACTGGCGGAACGCTCATTCTATCTTCACCGACATTACCAATCTGAATGAGGGATTCTCTCCTGCCTACAGCAGCTTGGCGCAGCTTGAAAATTCGGTGCACCTGGCGTTTCCCGGGACGTTCAGGACCCAGCAGACTCACGACAGAGCCCTACAGCTTGCTCAGCGCTCGGTGGAACTCGATCCGCTTGATACGCGTTCCCATCTCAGCCACGGCTGGGCGCTCGCCCTCAACGGACATTTCGACAGGGCGCAGATGAGCTTCAAGCTCGCCTGCGAACTCAATCAGAATGCTCCGTGGACGCTGGTCTCCGCAGCACTTGGTATTGCGTTTTCGGACAGCCGCGAAGAGGCGCTGCAGCTGGCGGACCAGTCGCTGGCGCTCAATCCCAATCCTTCCAAGCTGGACTGGGGCTACCAGGCGACGCTCCGCTTCGTGTGTGCGGACTACGACGGATGCGTCAAGGCGGTCGACAGTGCCGATGGCTCCATTTCCAACCTGAGTGGCTGGAAGGCGGCGGCTCTTTCCCAGTTGGGCTACAGGGAAGAGGCCAGGGCTTCCGGAGAGCAGTTCGTTCAGTTGATGAATGCTAGGTGGACGGGCGACAAGGTTCGCAACAGCGAAGAAGTCGCCAACTGGTTCCTTCATTGTTTCCCCATTCGCAACCACGACACTTGGCTGCGTCTGCGCGACGGATTGGCTGGCGCGGGCATTGAAGTTTCTGATATCAGGCACCCGCGCTTGCCGGATTAGCGGGTGCGCAACGGATGCGCACCCCGACGCGTTACACGCACTGGCCGGTCGTGTAGTCGCCGATCCGCGAACTGTGAAACTTCAGCTTGTCGCTGTCGGCGACATCCGGCGCCGCATGAAAGGCCGTGTCTTCGTAAAAATCGGGAAGCCGGTAAGCGCCGCCACTGGCAAAAAGAGCTTCGGAATCTTCGATCATTTGTCTGAGAGGAATGACGACCGTGAGAATGTCCTCTTTCTGGTCGATGATCCGCAGTGACGTCAGGCGATCGGGAATGTTCATTCCGACGCCGGCATCCGCAACCTGCTGTTTGAATTCATCAAGATTGGTGGGACGCGTCGAGGGGTCCTTTGCCCACTTCTTGATCAGGTTCCCGTAGGCTGAATAATCGTCCATACTAATACGTTCCATGGGCATCTGCTCTCTCCTTTGATGATAGATAATCGTACTCAATCAAGTACGGGCCCGTTGTCAGGCACCTCCCGCCGCGGCGGAATTCGTGGAAACATGGTCCATTACGGATTTGACCAGATCCGGCATCCGTGTGGGCGCGCCGGATGCGAAGACGTGTTTGCAGTCGGCTTCTATTTGCTCGCCGAGGCCGGTTTCGATCTGGCCGATCTGCAGGGGAGACTGGTCGAGGGCGTTGAACAGGGCCTCTGCAGCGACTATGGACCCCAGTATTCCAAGCTGGCTGCCGTCGTGCTCGTGAGCGGCCTCGAACAAAACGAAGAAGAGCAGGGGCGGGTCCTCGCAGATTTCCTTTTCTTCTTCGTCGCTGAGCAGCTGAACCGGGCACCGGTCCAACCATTTCTTGATTTCATCGATCCGGTACTGCCTGTCTGTCAGGAGCCGGCTGCTCCTCACCGGGTCGGCCAGTTCCGTCGTCAGCAGATGCTGGCAAAGAGAGTCGACCGACCAGAGCCCGGCTGCGGCACCGCGCATGAAATCGCGGAAATACAGCCCGCCGGAACTCAGGCTGTCCCCATCGACCGGGGACGCCACGATCGTGTTGGTCGCAAGCGCCGGAGCGATATGGGGCTGGATCTTGGCACTGAAGTTCATGTCCTCGTTTCCGAGTTCATAGAACAGCGACCAGTCCAGAACCCAGGTGTTTGAAATCGGCATCCGCCAGGGCCTGCGGGAGGACGTCGTTCGCAGGACGTCCTTCAAGCCATGCTGGTGTTCCTCACCAGGCTGAATTCTGTAGTTCGGGCGAACCATTGCATGACCGATGCGGCAGACGGCGTGGGCGAATTCGAGAGGAACTTCGAAATCCGACGCGTCAAGGAACTCATCCCGCTGGCCCGCATATCTGGAGAGGACGGATTTGTGAAGGAGCCGTGGAAGAAGGTCTTCGGTTATCAGGTTCCGGTAAACCGTGACGACGACGTTCCTTGCCCTTGAGAACCGCGAGAGGCCTTTCTGTTCCGAAAGGGAGCCTGAATCGGAGGAGGCGGGCAACCGGTCGACGACCATGTTGTGCAGCTCATGAAACAAGTAGGTCAGTTGGGCCAGGAGCGCATTGTCGTCATTCCGGGGATCCGCGATCAGGACATCGAAGAGCCCCTTGTCGGTCGGTCCGGAATTGCGCAGGTTTCCGATGCGGGGAATATCTGAAAAAGGGCATTTGTTTTCTGGAACGTCCTTGACCTGGATGCGGCCGACCTTGAGTTTTTGCCGCGCACCGGTGCCGTCCAGGGGAGCCTCGTAAAGAACGGGGTTCAGAGCCGGCCCGCCGCCATACAGCGCTTCCAGCTCCAGATGGGTTCTGCGCATGTTTATCTGGCGTTTCCGGACGCCTTGCGCGGTAGGAAGCGCCGAAGCCGTGTGAATGAGATCGTGAAGCACGAATTGCAGGAAATAGGTGTAGCCGGCCGGAATCGCCTTGTTCTGCCAGTCGGCCTCGTCATTGTCCTGCAGAAGATTCGACTGGATCTGTTTTGCCAGCTTGAGCAGGAGAAGCTGGGTGGCTGCGGCACCTTCTTCCGAGACGAGTTTCGTACCGCGGAAACGTTGATCAAGGGTAGGGGTCTGAAAAACGTTGCGGAAACCGACGTGCATTGCGGATCCGTTCGATGGCTGGCCTGCCGACCCTGGCTCGTCCCCCTCGAGATTCGCTTCGGAGCGGATGTCGATCGCGTCGTACCCACCGTGAAAAATGCTCATATCCACCTCAAATGAAACGCAAGTAAACAACTTCTATGGCGACAAACTGGCCTTCACTAAGCCTGTTTGACAACAGAATTAATACGAGGGGATGCTTTTTGACGTTCGGTCAGCCACACACGGAATTACATAAACCATGCTTAAGCTGCCCGGCTATATCACCATCGATAACGTGATTTGCGCACCGCGCGGACGTATCCTCCGAGATCGGTACCCGCGTTTCCGGACGGCAAACCTTAACCCTGCTCTAGTCGATGATTTGTGCCGAATTCTTTATTGACTATAAGCCCCCACCTGCAATCAACAGCGTGAACTGCCAGAAAACATGAGCGTGATTGGTGTGATTCCATCGTGAATTCTACGGTGTGGGTCCGATTGCTAAAACATAGTCATCTACTAGAGCTAGAAATTATTTGGATGCAATCCAAAATTGCGGTCTCTTTCTACGGTATCTTTGATCCCGAACGCCGCAATACACGCAGCAGGTTTCTGCGCAAAAGAGGCCGTTTGACCTGCCTTCCGATACGCGAACGGCGTGACCATCAAGGGTGATGCGAAAAACCGGTTGTGTCATGAAGGAGTTTGGCTGGGGAACCTGGATTCGAACCAGGACTAACGGAGTCAGAGTCCAGCCGCGTTAATTGAATTCTGAGTGCTTTTCTCCCAACTGCGGGGAAAAGTGACCTTGAGTTATCAATCGGATAGCAGCGGGTTCCCAACCGGGAAGAAAGGCAACGTCGCCCCTCTGAAAAAGGGTGACATGCTTTTCGCGCACGCTGCGCTCAACCTCGCTCCGGGCCTCTCTGCCAACGCTCGCCGTGTCGCGGGCGCTCTGCTTGAGCACTACAATCAAGACACTGGTCGGTGTGATCCTGGCATCAAGCGTCTTCAGAACCTCCTAGAAATCGGACGCACCTCCGTAGTCAGCGCGATCAAGGAACTGTGCCGTGACGATGGCGGCTTCTTCAAGAAGCTCAGTCACGGCGGTCAGCACAACACCAATTTCTATGTTCCGCGTTGGGATCGGTTCCGGACAACGGTAACTGATTTCAAAGCCCGGATGAACGGTGCTGCAAAGGAACAGAACACGGACCAGTTGTGCCGGAAATCCGACACTGGTTGTGCCGGAAAACCGGCAACAAACCCTCCATAAAAACACTCCTAAAGAACCCTCTCTTACAGCGGAGCAAGTGGAAACGCAGAATTTCACGAGCGCAACGCCGAGCAAGCTGAAGCGTCCGAAAGGCTCTGAAAGCCGGAGTTTGCCGAACCATCAGGGATTCCTTCTCCATGGCATTCGGGGAGGGAAATCACAGTCTCATTCTGAGGTGGCTCACAACGAAGCCGAACGACGGCTCAACCAGGCAATCACCGCAGATCCCTTCAGAGAGCTGCTGCAAATGCTCGTGATGGAAGACGAAGATGTCTATCAGCGAGCGCTCTCTGCCGAAATGAAGCGGCCGGACAACGGAATTCTGTACGTCCGCGCAGCCTTGAAAAACAAGGAGACGAAAAAATGGGCCTGACCCTTGTCACAGGAGCGGGCTCCGAGCCCGTGAGCCTGGAAGAAATCAAATCGTGGTGCCGCGTTGACTTCCCCGACGACGATGCGGTGCTCACCTCCAATGGCATTGCCGCTCGCGAATATGTGGAACAGGCGACGGGTCGGCAGCTCGTCACTGCAACGTGGAAGCTGACGGATCGATATTTCCGGGCTGTGCAGGTGCGCTTGCCGAAGCCGCCGCTTCAAAGCGTGACGAGCGTCCAGTACCGGGATGCGAGCGGCAACCTGCAAACACTCGATCCGTCGGAATACTACGTCGACCTCTCGTGCAATCTGATCGAGCCGACTGATTGCTGGCCGAGCGTGGGTGACTTTCCCGATGCAGTCCAGATCACATTCGCCGCGGGATACGGCGATCCGGAGAACGTCCCTCAGACCATCAAGCACGCAATCATGAGCCTGTCGGCGCACTGGTTCGAAAACCGGGAGCCGGCAGTGATCGGTGCACAAGCGGTGGAAGTCCCTGTCCACGTTCGCTCCCTGATCAACCAGGCGAAGACTTGGAGGGTGGCATGAGCGGTCGCTTCTACAGCACGGCAGTCTGGCAGAAGATCGCAGCGAAACAGCTCGCACGTGCTCCGATCTGCGAAGGCTGCGACAGCAAGCCTGCAACTCTGGTCGACCACATCACCCCGATCCGGCGCGGCGGCGCAAAGCGCGATCCTGAGAACCTGCAATCCCTTTGCCGTGACTGCCATGCGCAGAAGACCGCGGCTGAGAAATACGGGCGCCGTTGGACTGCGCCAAAGCATCGGGGCGCATTCAGCGATGGATCGCCTCGTGATCCCAATCACCCTTGGTTCACAGGTGCGCCTCCGGGCGAGCGATAGGAGGGGGCGTTCAGTCACCAGAACGCCATCGCCTAGACCGGCGGGTTTACTCGAATTCACAGTTAGTTTTCAGAGGTTTAATCAGATGGGAAAACGCGGACCTAAGGGTCACACGGAAATCGCAGCGAGGGCCGACCATGCTGCCAAACCTAAATCGCGTCGACGTAAACCTGCCTGGGAGCGCAAAGGACTTTCGCGTGCGGGGCGGGTGATCGCTTTCATCGAGACACTGAAAATCACGGCCGGAGTGAAGGCAGGCGAACCGTTCAAGCTCCGGCAGTGGCAGCGCGAGATCATTGAGGCCATTTACGCTACCGACGAAGACGGCCGGCGCACCATCCGGCAGGCACTGATCACGATTCCGCGCAAGAACGGCAAGACCGCTCTCGCCGCCGCGTTGGCACTGGCACACCTTGTTGGCCCGGAAGCCGAGGCGCGCGGACAGGTCTACAGCGCTGCGAGCGACCGTGACCAGGCTGCCATCATCTTCCGCGAGATGGTTGCGATGATCATGGCCGACGACGCCATGTGCGAACGTGTCGTCATCCGGGAACACAACAAGACCATTGCCGATCAGGAGAACGGTTCGGTCTACCAGGCGATGAGTTCGGACGCCCGGAAGGCACACGGCCTGTCGCCGAGTTTCGTGGTCTGCGATGAGCTGGCGCAATGGCACGGCCGGGATCTTTACGACAACCTGATCACGGGCACAGGCGCGCGCGCCGAACCGCTCATGATCGTCATTTCTACGCAGACGGCCGTTCAAAGCCACGTCATGTCGGAGCTGGTCAGATACGGCAAGAAGGTCCGTGACGGCGAGGTGGAGGATGAGGCTTTCCTGCCTGTGATCTATGCCGCCGATGATGGCGACGACCCCTGGTCCGAAGACACCTGGTTCGCCTGCAACCCGGCGCTTGGTGACTTCCGGAGCCTTGAAGAAATGCGGGCCGCAGCTGCGCAGGCGCAGCGCCTTCCTGCCCGGGAACCGAGTTTCCGGCTGCTCTATCTGAATCAGCCCGTTGATCCCGCGAGCCGTTTCCTGAACGGACCAGACTGGCGCGCGTGCGCTGGAGAAATCACGCCGTTTCAGCTTGCCGGACGCCGCTGTTACCTCGGGCTGGATCTTTCCAGCACAACCGATCTGACGGCGCTCGCAGCCTGGTTCCCGGAGACGGGCGATCTGCTGAGCTGGTTCTGGACGCCCGCCGAAACGCTCGCAGAGGCTGAGCGGCGCGATCACGTGCCGTATCAGCTTTGGGCGCGGCAAGGGTTCCTGGAGACCACGCCCGGCCGCGCGATCGACAAGAGTTTTGTGGTTCACCGCATCGCCAAACTGGTTGGTGAATTCAAGGTCGAGGGCTGCGCCTACGACCGCTGGGGTATCCATGAAGTCCGGCGACTGATCGGCGAAGCCGGGATTAAAATAGAAATGGTCGAATGGGGGCAGGGCTTCAAAGATGCCACTCCGGCTCTTTCGGCAATCGAAACCGCCGTGCTTCAGAAGAAGCTCCGGCACGCCAGTCAACCGTTGATGGATATGTGCGTTAGCAACGCCGTCGCTGTCACGGATCCGGCAGGTAATCGAAAACTGGTCAAGGACCGTGCCAACGGCCGCATTGACGGCCTCGTTGCGGCCTCGATGGCAATGGGGCTCGCATCGCGCGTCACACCCAAGAAACCTTCCGTCTATCAGTCCAGAGGGGTCCTGAGCCTCGATGTGGCTAATGCCTGAGTACTGCGTACCAAACCTCCCAACAAGCTAGGAGTAGATGAAATGAAAGTTCATGAATTGCAGGAACAGCGTAGCGCGGCCGTAACGGCAATGCGGACGCTCGCGGATCTGGTCGCAGGCGAAAGCCGCGACTACACCGCCGACGAGGAAAAGCGTCACGCCGACCTGAAGAAGGAAATCACAGGCCTTGATACCAAGATCCAGCGCGCTCGAGATCTGGACGAGGCAGAGCGGCGCGCGCCTGCCGTCGTTCAGGGCAACGGCCGTGATGGCAAGTATGAGGAACGCGCTAGGGATTTCTCGATCACGAAGGCCATCTCCGCACGCCTGGGTGACGATGTGGACGCCGGATTCGAGCGCGAAATCTCTAAAGAGGTTGCTCGCCGTTCCGGCCGCAAGTTCGAGGGCATCGCGGTTCCGGACGAGGTCTTTTTCGCTGAGAGGCGTACACTACTAACGTCCGGCGATGCTGCGGACCTAGTACCGAACACCCATCGACCGGACCTTTTCATCGATCGGCTCCGCGCTTCGTTGATCACGGGGCGTCTCGGTGCGACTGTTCTCGACAACCTCGTCGGTACGGTGGACATTCCGAAACAAACCGGATCGTCAACGGCGCAGTGGGTCGACGAAGATGGTACCCTCACTGAAACCGATGGCGCGTTCGGCGACGTGAACCTGTCGCCCAAAACCGTTGGCGCGATGACCAGCTATTCCCGGCGTACACTGATCAATGCGGTGCCGTCGATCGAAGCGCTTGTCCGAAACGATCTGTCGGCCGTCATCGCCAACGCAATCGACTTTCAGGCGATGTTCGGCGATGGCACCGGGAACACGCCGACTGGCGTCGCCAACACGGGCAGCGTGAACAGCGCGAGCCTTGCAACACCCTCCTGGGCCGAAGTGCTCGCCTTCATCTCGGCGATCCAGGCCGATGACGCCGACCTTGGTGCCATGGGCTGGGCGCTGCATCCCCGCGCTGTCGCGACATTGCGGGCAACCACCAAGGTTTCTTCCGATGCCGGCGCTGGTTTCCTGATGGATGCTCCGAACGCCATGGCTGGTTATGCGGCGGCTGCAAGTTCCGCAGTTCCGGTCGCATCCGGAACTCCGGACACGACAACGGTTCTGTTCGGTGCCTGGTCGCAGCTTTTGATCGGTTACTGGTCCGGTACGGACATTCTGGTCAATCCGTACGAGAGCACCGCTTATGCAAAAGGTCGAGTCAAGGTCCGAGTGATGCGCGATTGCGACGTGCAGGTGCGGCATCCCCAGAGCTTCGCCGCTGCCGACGACCTGGCGGTGTAACCATGACGCGCGAGCAAAGGGCATTCGTCGCGGAAATCCGGGCCAAGGGCCGGCGGCTGGAAGGCTACGCCGCCACCTTTGGTACGGAAACCCGGATCACGGACTTCACCGAAGTCATCGCGCCGGGAGCATTCCGGGCGAGCATCGACCAGGGCAGGGACATCCTTGCCCTGGTCGACCACGACACGAAGCGGGTTCTGGCGCGCACCAGGTCAGGCTCGCTCCGGATCAGCGAAGACTCCAGGGGACTGGCCTTCGATCTGGACCTTCCCGACACAAGTTACGGCCGGGACGTTCTGGCGTTGGCCGAACGGGGTGACGTCGGCGGCATGAGCTTCGCCTTTACCGTCGACAAAGACGGGGAGGAATGGCGCGGCGATCGACGCGAACTGCGCAGCGTCACCCTTCATGAAATCAGCGTCGTCACTGCCTTTCCGGCCTATGACGGAACGATGGTCCAGGCGCGCAATCGGCTGCCGCTTTCGCCTCGACTGGCGGCGGCACGCAAATGGATGGAGAGCCTTTGATGGGTATCTGGACACGCCTTTTCGGGGACAGGTCCGAAAACCGGGCGAAACCGACGAGCTGGGATCTTCTCGGCATGTTCGGCCTTCCGACGATGGCCGGGCAGATGGTGAGCCCGGCTGTAGTCGAGGGGAACGCGGCCGCGTTTTCCGCAATCACGATCATCTCCGAAGCGGTCGGCTCGCTGCCATTGCTAGTCTACAAACGGGACGGAGACGGCGTGCGCAAAGCGGATGAAAAGCATCCGGTGGCGAAGCTGTTTTCTTCGGCACCGAATGACCTTCAAACACCTTCCGAGATGGTTGCGCAGATGCAAGCAAACTGCCTGGTGCATGGTGCGGCCTATGCGGAGATCGTACGCGGCGGTGACGGCCTTCCAGTGGCGCTCTGGCCGATCCATCCGGGGCAGATTGCGATAGAGCGCATTCCCGGCACGCGCCGTATACGGTACTTGGTCAGCGACGAGGTTGGTAGCCGCCGTCTGTTGCCCTCGGAAGTCTTCACGATCCGCGACCGCTGGGACGATCCATTCACGCCGCGCTCCCGCCTCGATCGGACGCGGGAAGCGCTTGGCGGTGCGGTCGCGACCGAACAGTTCGCGGCCTCGATCTGGCGCAATGGCGCGCGTCTGAGCGGCGTTGTGCAGCATCCGGAGCAGATTGGCCCGGAAGCTGCGAAAACGCTCCGGGAGAGCATGCAGGCAGTCTATGGCGGTGCTGAGAATGCTGGCCGCATAGCCGTGATTGAAGAAGGCTCGACATGGAAGGAAATCAGTTCCTCGCCCGTCGATGCGGAGCTTTCCGAAGCGCGGCGCCTGGCAGTCCTGGAGGTCGCCCGGATCTTCAATATTCCGGCGCCGCTGCTGAATGAACTCACCAACGCGAATTACTCGAATGTGGTCGAGATGCGCCGTCAGTTCTCCGCCGGCACAATTCAGCCGTGGCTCGTCCGTTGGGAACAGGCGATCTTGCGTGATCTGTTTTCGGAGGCCGGGCGGCAGTCTCATGAGGTCGAATTCGATATGGACCTTCTGGTCCGCGCGGATTTCCTGACGCGACTCCAGGGTTACCGGATAGGCCGCGAGACGGGGCTCTATTCCGCCAATGATCTGCGCCGCTTTGAAAACCTCAATCCTCGTAAAGACGATGAGGCCGAGGGCTTTCTAAGTCCTATGAACATGCAACGAGAGCAAGGAGGAGAAAAGAAAACTGACAGCTAGATTCCACTCGACACAGTTCTGCGGCGGCGAAGCATTTCAGTCCGGCGTTGAGACTCGGCTCGTTCTTCTTCCTCGATGCGATTTTGGCGTTCAGAATCGCCATCCGGCAAACGTACGGGAACGCTAAAACTTATGCGGTTGGCAGAGCCGGCCGTATGACCTGCACCACCTTCCACTCCTACGCCGAAAACGCTGAGTTTAGCGCCCGCACCACCTTTTGTTTCGGCTGAAACAGCGACGTCAAAATCAACGCGCGTTGCAACACCATAGGTGCCCACATTGACGATATGTCCGCCAAAGTCGGCGCCCGCCATTGCGGCGTTAACATTGGCTCCTTCTTCGGATTGCTGTGCAATGCGAACTCCCTCGATAATCTGAGAGAGTGTTTCCGCAACAAATTCTTTAAGCTCCATCGATCTCTCTCCGTTTGAGCCTGACACCTGGGCCGTCTCCATTTTCTTCAATAAAGATTACGCCTGCAACTTCAAGTGCAGTCTTAATAGCTGTCAATGTAGCTGGAATTGGATTTCGTCGCCCCGTCTCAAAATCAGAGATTGTTCGTTCAGCAACCTTGGCACCTTTCGAGAGGTCTTGTCTCGAAATTTGGAGCATTGCACGCGCCGCACGGACCTGGGCTGGAGTAATAATCATCTTGCTTCCTTGCCGGAAATAGGCATACATTAAACCGGCAACATAGCCGTTAAATGGAGTATTACAGCAAACGTGGAAGGTTCGCTACTTCCGCGAACGGAGGACGTCGATATGAGCACTGAGAAATTGCCTCTAGAAGATCAGTTGAGCAGATTGGATACGCTTACTTTTGTGCTGGAGAAAATGATTGATTCTATTCCGGCGGTCCCAGAATCGGAAAACCCAGATGCCCGTCATCTAGATGCTGCATTTGAATTATGTGAAGAGGTTAGGAATAGTATTCTCGTCGCTAAAAATGCCTATCTTGCTGAAAAGAAAATGAAGCCTCGTCCAGAAATTTCGCGTGACGCATTCAGTAGGAAAGGGTTGAAGTGCGACCCTGAGACCGGATCTTGGTCCAACAAACAAGGACCGTTGTTGCCAACGACAGGTTTGAGGTTCGGAGAATTGCTCTTTGCCACCCATCGTGAGGGCGTAATGCATTTTTGGAGCGACCACTTGAACTTGATGTTCAACAACACTGGATGCCGCGACATGACAGAATCTGGAGCTGTCGCGCTATTTCAAGCCGTTCGTAGCGATCTCGCGAAGCTTCGTCTTACTGCGCATCTTGAAGAAGAACAGAATGAAAAGGCATCTGCATAACTGAAAGTAGGCAGGCGTTTGCTAAATGTTTGTAGAGAAGATTAGCAAACGCCTTCGTCCAATTCCGCAATGACGGCTTCTGTTGCCATTATCGCCAGTTGGATATTTGCGACCTCCTGCAGCTCCTTGGGGGATGGTGCAGGCTCATCTCTGGCCCACTTAAGAATTAGCTCGCTTCTCTGAAATTTCAGAAACTGGAGGGGTAAATCAAAGTCCAGAGTTTTCATAGTCCCATTTCCCTTCATGTGATCGGGAGAATTTTGCCTCACAATCCCATTGGGTGCAACACCCGATGATGTTGACCCGAACGCCATTAGGGGTTATACCCAATGACATGGCAACTTCGGGTGAACTCATTGATGCGACTTCCCGTGTATTGGGAATCCCACGAGCTACGGTTGAGACGTATTACCGGAGTTTGAGGGAAGCAGGCCTTGTCACCAAAGGGGGGCGGGGACCTAGCGCAGCCAAGATGACCCCTCGCGATGCAGCCCACTTGCTAGTTGCCTGTGGCGGAGCACGTTTCGAAAGAGAAGCAGCGGCATCCGTGGTCCAGGACTATTTGCGTCTGCAATCTTCACATGCTGCGAGGCGCCTCCACGAAGAAGAATACTACACAGAGCTCGATGGTGGTTGGTGGACACTGCCAGAGGATCCGGTTCCACAGCTTATTTCTCTAGGGAAAAACCACAATTTTGCCGATGCAATCACTGCGTTGATGGACGCGGTGATTTTAAGGGAATTGCCATTCACAAATTCCTACATGATCGAAATCAGGTTCCATGGCCCTGTACCTGCAGGCTCGATAAGCTTGGATTTTACGGATGAAAACTATCGGCGGAACAGCGAAGAGGTCGCATACCATCTTCCCGAAGGTTCTCGTGAGTACGACGAAGCCGGTGATCTCAAAATCGAACGCGCTATTACTTGGAAAACAATAGTCGCGATCTCCGATCTGTTGAGAAGAGAAGAATAGGCCATGGTGAATCGGCCCGCTTCCTTTCGTCAAGCAGACCTATCCCGTGCTCTTAAGGCTGCACTAGCTGCAGGTTTGGAAGTGGGCCGGATCGAAATCGATCCTTCTGGGAAAATCGTCATCGTTTCTGCTCGGCACGAAGTTCAGCCTCAGAGCGATTTCGACAAGTGGATGGCTGATCGTGCGCGTTAGATTGAAAGGCCTCAACTCGGTCAAGAAGAAGCTCGCGGACGGCAGCTCTGCCACCTATTGGTATGCGTGGAAAGGTGGGCCACGTCTTCCGGGAAAGCCTGGTGATCCGGAGTTCATTGCGGCCTACAATGCAGCCGTCGCGCGCAAGGTTCAGCCACCGCAAGGTGTTCTGCTGTCCATTCTGCAAGGCTTTCAGGCCAGCTCCGATTGGGACGACTTGGCGCCGCGTACCCAGAAAGACTACGTGCGCCTGATCAAGATAATTGAAGCGGCATTCGGCGATTTTCCGCTCTCCGCGCTGGCTGACCGCCGCACGCGCGGACTTTTCATGGCGTGGCGCGACGGGCGGGCCAAAAACTCACGGCGTCAAGCGGACTATGCTTGGCAAGTGCTGGCGCGCTGCCTCTCCTGGGCACATGGGCGGGGGCTGGTTCTCGCCAACCCGTGCGAGAAGGGGGGGCGTCTGTATCGGGGCAATCGTGCAGATAAGGTTTGGTCGGATGACGACGAGGCCGCGTTCCTGGCGCACGCCCCCAAGCACTTGCATCTCGCCCTGATCCTCGCTCTGTGGACCGGGCAACGTCAGGGTGACCTTCTGCGTTTGGCATGGACACAATATGACGGCGAGTGCATCCGCCTTCAGCAGAGCAAGACGAAGGCGCGTGTCGTCATTCCTGTCGGTGCTCCTCTGAAGGCGGCGTTGGACGCCATTGGCGGAAAGGTCGGAGTGATCCTTGTGAACAGCGATGGCGAGCCATGGACCAGTGACGGATTTCGTTCGTCCTGGGGGAAAGCACAGCGGGGCGCGGGCATCGTCGGGGTGACCTTCAATGACCTGCGGGGTACGGCGGTGACGCGACTGGCGATCGCTGAATGCACCGAAGCGGAGATCGCGACCATCACCGGTCACAGCCTTCGGGATGTGCGTTCGATCCTCGACGCGCATTATCTCAATCGTGATCCGGCACTTGGTGAATCGGCCATCCGGAAGCTCGAACGGAGAACGAAATCTCCCAACTGAGCACCCAACTGGCATGGAATGTTCTGAACTTGGAAAGGGAAAAGCGCTTAGAAAACAAATGGCTGGGGAACCTGGATTCGAACCAGGACTAACGGAGTCAGAGTCCGCGGGTCTACCGTTAACCTATTCCCCAACAGGGCTCAGGATATGAGCGGCCATTCGCGGCAATAGGAAAGGGCTTGCGTGCCCGGCGCGAATGGGTGTGCCGCATATACATCCATCGCATTCCCGATTGCAAGGGGCGTTTCCGACTTTTTTGTGAAAACGACCTGCAGATGCAAGCTTCACGAAAGACCGGTTCCTGCACCGGTGGTTAAAAGCTTTTCCATCGGCGGCCAACCTGTTACAGTTTTGTCAACGAAAGACAAGGTCTTCGGCTGCGCCCCTTCTCAGGCCGGTGCGCCGGGGCCTCGAAAGGCAAAAAAGTGACTCAGTCAGGTCAGGAACCGCCCTCTGACGGGCGTCGTACCGCTGATGTGTCCGGAAACAGCGTGGCTCCGCAGGAGTCCAGGGGATCGAAAAGGCGGCGCCGCAAGCGCCGGACTGGCCAGGGCCCGAAAGGCGGGACCGCAGCGCAGGAACACGCCGCTGCAGCAGGAACGCCTCAGGAGCGGGACCCCGGTAAAGCCCAAACTGTATCCGGATCCGTCGAACCTAAACCCGGCCCGCAGGCAGGACCTGCAGGGACGGATGGACTTGCTCCCGCTCAAGGAAAACGCCGCAAGAAACGACGGCGTGGCCGATCTTTGCCGCAGCCGCTGGACGGAGACGTCGTCGGCGCTGCTCAGGTGCCCGCTTCGGGCGGACATCCGACGGGACCCCAGCCGCCGGACCCTGTCACCAGCCTGAAAGGCAAGAAGGCTGCCAGAAGACGCGGCCGCAGGCGCTCGCAGACGGCAAACGGCGCCGTCAACGGACATGCTTCCCAAAACGGTGTTCAACCGCTCGACGCCGTCATTCCGCAGGATGCGCAAACTCACGCGGCTGAAGCGGGCAGGGAAGAGACGCAGGAGCAAAACGCCAGGACCCCGGGCATCCGTCAGCCGAGCGCACGAGGCGAGCATCGCCATGGAAACCGGAACGGATTTCGCGGCGAACGGAGCCGGAACGGGCACAGCGGGTCGCCACTCTACGCCGCCCTCGACCTTGGCACCAACAATTGCAGGCTGCTGATCGCCCGGCCAGAGGAACGCGGGTTTCGCGTCGTGGACGCCTATTCCCGCATCGTCCGGTTGGGTGAAGGCGTCGGCTCCAACCGGCGGCTCAGCGACGCCGCCATGGAGCGCGCGATCGAGGCGCTGGCGAACTGCCACCGGAAACTGGCGGACCGGGGCGTGGCGCGCTCCCGGCTGATTGCCACGGAAGCCTGCCGCGCTGCGGAGAACGGCACGGAATTCATCGACCGCGTCAAGGCGGAAACCGGCCTTGCGCTCGAGGTCGTCAACCGGGAAACCGAAGCCCGGCTGGCCGTTGCCGGCTGCGCGTCTCTCGTCGATCACGACGCAGACGGCGTCATCCTGTTCGATATCGGCGGCGGTTCGTCGGAAATTGTCTGGCTCGACCTGCGCAACCGCTGCGGAGCCCGCGGATACGCACTCACCCGTTTCATCCGCTCCTGGATCTCGCTTCCCGTCGGCGTGGTCAACCTTGCCGAACGCCATGGCGGCGTGCATGTCACGCCGGATATTTTCGAAGCCATGGTGGACGATGCCGCGGAACACCTTGCCTCCTTCAGCCTCGCCAGCAGCCTGTCGGAGGCCATCTGTTCCGGCAAGGTCCATATGCTCGGCACCTCGGGCACGGTCACGACACTCGCCGGTGTCCATCTTGGTCTCAAACGCTACGACCGGCGCCGGGTGGACGGAACCTGGCTCGACGACGGCGATGTGGCGAGAATGATTGATCAGTTGCGCGATATGCCTTATGAGGCGCGCGTCGAAAACCCGTGCATCGGTGCGGACCGTGCCGATCTCGTCCTCGCCGGCTGCGCCATTCTGGAAGCCATTCGGCGGCGCTGGAGCTGTTCCAGGCTGCGCGTCGCGGACAGGGGGCTGCGCGAGGGTATCTTAACGGAATTGATGGCGGCTGACGGTGTCTGGGCGAACAGAAAGTCCGGCAACCGGCACGACCGCGGCCGCCAGAGGAACAGAGCATGAGCCGCGCGAAAAAAGGATCCGGAGACCGGGGTCTCCACGTCAAGGTGAAAACCGCGGCCGGCCGGCGGGAATCGTCCACCCGCTGGCTCGAGCGGCAGTTGAACGACCCCTACGTGCGCCGGGCGAAGATCGACGGCTACCGTTCACGCGCGGCCTACAAGCTCATCGAGATCGACGACAAGCACAAGCTTCTGAAACCCGGGTACCGGGTGGTCGACCTGGGGTGTGCGCCGGGAGGCTGGTGCCAGGTGGCGGTCGAGCGGGTGCAGTCGAGCATCGAAGCGCCCAAGGTTGTCGGCATCGATTATCTCGACATGGACCATGTGCGCGGGGCGATCTTCCTGAAAAAGGACTTTCTGGACGACGATGCGCCCGCGGCCCTGATGGAAGCGCTCGGCGGCCACAGGCCGGACGTCGTTCTGTCGGACATGGCGGCCCCGACGACCGGGCACAAGCAGACGGACCACCTGCGTACCACCCATCTGTTTGAAATCGCCATCGACTTCGCCCGCTGCAACCTCGTGCCCGGCGGCTCCTTCCTGGCCAAGGTCTTCCGGGGAGGCACCGAGAACGCCCTGCTGCGGGACCTGAAACGCGAGTTCAAGACCGTTGCGCACCTGAAGCCGCCGGCGAGCCGCAAGGAGAGTCCGGAGCTTTATGTGATCGCCAAGGGATTTCGCGGCAGCGATCTCGACCCGGATTGACCGGCCCGAAGCCGCCTGACGGGATGGGGGCTTACGGCCGGCAGACGTAGAAAGAGGACCCATGCCTCTTTCCTTTCTGTCACCTGCATGTTATTGACCCGCGCCAACTTCTCCGGCACAGCCGAAGCGACTCGACAGATGCAGGCTTTATAAACAGGCGTGCGTCCCAGCTATTTTTTTATAAGGGGAACTGGCAATGGCATCCTTCTTTGTCCCGTCGACCGGGCAGCAAGCCCTGACCTTTGACGACGTGTTGCTGATCCCCGGACATTCGGAAGTCATGCCGGGTCAGGTGGACCTCAGAACCAGGGTGACGCGGGAACTCGAACTTAACATCCCGATTCTCTCTTCCGCCATGGATACGGTCACCGAGGGCCGGCTGGCCATCGCGATGGCCCAGGCCGGCGGCATCGGCGTCATTCACCGCAACCTGTCCTTGGACCAGCAGGCGGAAGAAGTCCGCATGGTCAAGAAATTCGAATCAGGCATGGTGGTGAACCCGCTGGTGATCGGACCGGATGCGACGCTGCAGGACGCTCTGGACCTGATGAAGCGGTTCGGCATTTCCGGCGTGCCCGTGGTCGAAAACGGCGGATCGGGAGGGCAGACCACCGGCAAGCTGGTCGGTATCCTGACCAACCGCGACGTCCGCTTCGCCGACAATCCGAACCAGAAGATTCATGAGCTGATGACCAGTTCCAACCTGGTGACCGTCAGCGACAATGTCAGCCAGGAAGACGCCAAGCGGCTCCTGCACCAGAACCGTATCGAAAAGCTTCTGGTGGTCGATGAAAACCGCAACTGCATCGGCCTCATCACCGTCAAGGACATGGAAAAGGCGCAGCTCAATCCGAATGCCTCTAAGGATGCCCAAGGCCGCCTGCGCGTTGCTGCCGCCACCAGCGTCGGCGAAGAGGGCTTCGAGCGCGCCGAACGGCTGGTCGATGCCGGTGTCGACATGGTGGTGGTCGATACGGCGCACGGCCATTCCCAGAAGGTTCTCGACATGGTGGGGCGGGTGAAGACCCTGTCCAATTCGGTTCAGGTTCTGGCCGGCAATGTGGCCACATCGGAAGCGACCAAGGCCCTGATCGACGCGGGCGCGGACGCGGTGAAGGTCGGGATCGGTCCGGGGTCTATCTGCACGACGCGGATCGTCGCCGGTGTCGGCGTTCCCCAGCTCACCGCGATCATGGAATCGGTCAACGAGGCAGACAAGCAGGGCGTTCCCGTCGTTGCCGACGGCGGCATCAAATATTCCGGCGACCTGGCAAAGGCGATCGCCGCAGGCGCAGCCTCCGTCATGGTCGGCTCGCTGCTTGCCGGGACCGAGGAAAGCCCGGGCGAGGTCTATCTGCACCAGGGCCGATCCTACAAGTCCTATCGCGGCATGGGCTCGGTCGGTGCCATGGCGCGGGGGTCCGCGGACCGCTATTTCCAGGCGGAAGTCCGCGACAGCCTGAAACTGGTGCCGGAAGGGATCGAGGGGCAGGTGCCATATAAGGGCGCGCTCGGCAGCGTTCTTCATCAGCTCGCCGGCGGCCTGCGCGCGGCCATGGGCTATGTCGGCGGCAAGACCATCAAGGATTTCCAGGAAAAAGCCCGTTTCGTGCAGATTTCCGGAGCCGGTCTGCGGGAAAGTCACGCGCATGATGTGACGATCACGCGGGAAAGCCCGAACTATCCTTCCAACGTTTGACAATTCAGTTTCGGTGCCGGCCCTCGCAGGCCGGCGCCAAAGGATCAGCATGAAAGACGGCGGACGCCTGGCGGCGGCAATTGAAGTCCTAACCGAAGTGGAAACCCGCCACAGACCGGTCCAGATCGCTCTGCGCGACTGGGGCGCGACGCACCGGTTTGCGGGGTCGGGTGACCGGACGGTGATCGGCAATCTCGTTTTCGATGCCTTGCGCAACAAGGCGTCCCTGGCGGCCTTCATGCAGGAGGACACGCCGCGCGCGCTGGTTCTGGCCACTTATGCGCTTAGCTGGGACAAGGGCGTGCAGACGCTCATCGAGGCGCTTGCCGAAGACCGGCATGCGCCGGCCGCGCTCTCGGATGACGAGCTAAGCGGTTTGAAGGGGGAAAAGACAGCGGATCCCGCGGCGCATGTCCAGGCGGACGTTCCCGAGTGGCTTTGGCCGGGCTTCCGGTCCGTCTTTGGAGACTACGCCGTCGACGAGGGCAGGGCGCTCGCGCACCGTGCGCCTGTCGACCTCAGAACCAACACATTGAAATCCGACCGGGAGAAGGTTCTGAAACGGCTCGCACACACCGGGGCGGTCCCGACCTCCCTCGCTCCGCTCGGTGTCCGCATCGAGGCAAAACCCGGACTTGGCCGCATGCCGCATGTCCAGGCGGAGGAAGGCTACCGGAAGGGTTGGTTCGAGCTTCAGGACGAGGCCAGCCAGCTCGCGGCGCATCTGGCGCAGGCCCGGCCCGGCGAACAGGTTCTCGACTATTGTGCCGGCGGCGGCGGAAAGACACTCGCACTCGCAGCTTCCATGGATAACAAGGGGCAGCTCTATGCCTATGACGCCGATCGTCTGCGCCTTGCCCCGATCCACGAGCGGCTGCAGCGGGCGGGCGTCCGGAATATCCAGGTCCGCGATCCGGCAAGTTCGACCCTTGAGGACCTGAGGGACCAGATGGATCTGGTCTTCATCGACGCGCCGTGCACGGGAACGGGCGTCTGGCGCCGCAGGCCGGATTCGAAATGGCGCCTGGCGGAAAAGGCCCTGGCCGACCGTCTCGAAGACCAGCGCCACGTGCTTGAGCATGCCAGCTGCTATGTGAAGCCGGGCGGACGCCTGGTTTACGTCACCTGTTCCGTTCTGCCGGAGGAAAACCAGCAGCAGGCGGCAAGGTTCCTCGAAGACCACCCGCACTTCAAACCGTTTTCGGCGATCGATATCTGGCGGAAAACGCTGCCGAACGCTGGGGAACCGCGCTACGTCTCTGAGCGTGGCGAAATCCTGATGACACCCGCCTCCACCGGGACGGACGGCTTTTTCGTGGCGGTTTTCCAGCGGGAAAGCTGATCCGGACGCAGGACTTAAGACTTGTCCTGACGCTGAAGTCCCAGAACGTTCGGGATCTGGTCTTCCGCCCCCGGCAGGAAATTCACAGCCGGAGCGCTCTTATTCGCTCTGGCAGGTTCCGGATCCAGATCGGGCGAAGTAACTTCGGGGTCGTCGTTTTTCGGTACCGCTGCGGCTGAAACGTTATCTGAAAGCTTTTTTCCGCCAATGGCTTCCGGCTCATCGGACAGCGGAGTTTCCGCATTCTCTTTGTCCGCATCGATCAGGTTATCGACGAAACGCCTGACCTCAGGGTCAAGGCCTTTGCCGGCCGGCAAGGACGTTAGCACCGAACGAGCCTGGCTGGCGAATTTCTCCGCGGCAAGCGCGGCGCCGAGGGCGTTGAGCGGTCCCTGGGCGGTCATGTCGAGATCGTGGGCTGCGAGCGCGTGTTTCAACGCCGCACCCGCTTTGCCGAGCTTGCGCGACAGGATGCTGAGCCGGACCAGGACCTCGACCGAATGCGGATTGCGTTTGAGTGCTTCCTCGCCGGCTTCGAAGGCGTCGTCGAGAGCCCCTTTGCCGGAAAGTGCATCCGACAGCATCTGCAGCGGAAACGGATCGTCCGGTACAAGCTGATTTGCCTTGACGGTCAGGTCGATGACTTCGTCGAAACGATTGCGCCGCAACAGGGCTTCGGCTAGACCGAGCAGTGCCGGAACGTAGTTCGAAACAATCTTCAGCGCCTTTCTGTAGGCGGCGATCGCAGTGCTGCTCTGGTCCGTCTTGGCCTGTGTTTCGGCAAACAGTGTCAGAGCAGCAGCAGAATCCGGCAGCAAGCCGACCAGATGTTTCGCGGGAACGGAGGCATCGGCGGCCATGCCTTCCTTGAGAAGGACGCTCGCGAAACCGTAAAGGGCGTTCCGGTTGTCGGGAGCCTGTTCCAGAACCTCGACGAAATTCTGCTTGGCGTTGGCAGTATCGCCGAGAAGAAGCTGGCAGTTGCCGAGGCTCGCACGGGCGCCCAGATGGTCCGGCTCGGCGAAAACGATCCTGCGCAATTGCGACTGCGCCTCTTCAAGATAGCCGGCCTGGAGGAGTGCGCAGGCAGTCCGGTAGGCGATTTCCGTATCCTGCGGCGAGAGTTCCTGAGCCTTGAGATAGGAAACCAGAGCCTTGTCCAGATCGCCGGAGGTTTCCAGCGCCTGGGCCTCTTCAAAAGCTTTGCGGGCGGCAGCGGTCATTCGATGTCAGGATCCTCAAGCACCAGGCTGTGCTTATCAGGCTCTAACCTACGAAGCGCGGCGGCAGGGGTCAAAAGCGAATTTCGGCCGTACACAGCTTCTCCGCCGATTTATTTGCCGGGCAACCAAGGCTGCTGAAACGCCATTGGGTTGAAGGGAGCGTAAAATGCTGTGCGGGACGCGTGCACATGCGAAATTCAGGTTCAATTTGGCGGAAAGACCGGTTAGAAGCTGGCCATGACCCAGCACGACCGTCTCCTCATCATCGACTTCGGTTCCCAGGTGACCCAGCTCATCGCGCGGCGTCTGCGCGAGCTGAATGTCTATTGCGAAATCCACCCCTATCAGAACGTCACGGACGCCTTCCTGGCCGAATTCGCGCCCAAGGCGGTGATCTTTTCCGGCGGACCCGATTCCGTCACCAGGGAAGAAGCGCCGCGCCCGCCCGTATCCGTCTATGAACTCGGGGTACCCGTGCTCGGCATCTGCTACGGTCAGCAGGTCATGATGCAGCAGCTTGGCGGCAAGGTCGAAGGCGGCAAGATCACCGGCGGCGGCGGCACGGCGGAATTCGGCCGCGCCTTCGTGGTTCCTGCCGGAGAACCGCTTGCCATCCTGAAGGGCTGGTTCGCGGACGGCAGGGAACAGGTGTGGATGAGCCACGGCGATCACGTCAGCAGGCTCGCGCCCGGGTTCGAGGTGTTCGGGACCTCGCCCAATGCGCCTTACGCGATCACCGCCGACACGTCCCGGAACTTCTACGCGGTCCAGTTCCATCCGGAGGTGCATCACACGCCGAACGGCAAGATGCTCTACGAGAATTTCGTCAGGCTGGCCGGGTTCACCGGCGACTGGACGATGGGCGCCTACAAGGACGACGCGATCGCCCGGATCCGGGAGCAGGTCGGCGACAAGAAGGTTATCTGCGGTCTGTCCGGCGGGGTCGACAGTTCGGTTGCCGCGGTCCTGATCCATGAGGCAATCGGCGACCAGCTTACCTGCGTCTTCGTCGATCACGGCCTGCTGCGCCTGAACGAGGCTGAAGAAGTCGTCTCCATGTTCCGGGATCATTACAACATCCCGCTGATCCATGCGGATGAGACCGAACTGTTCCTCGGGGAACTGGAAGGCGTCTCCGATCCGGAAACCAAGCGCAAGATCATCGGCAAGCTGTTCATCGATGTCTTCCAGAAACACGCCAACGAGATCGAAGGCGCGGAATTCCTTGCCCAGGGAACGCTTTATCCGGATGTGATCGAGAGCGTCAGTTTTTCCGGCGGTCCGTCCGTCACCATCAAGTCCCACCACAATGTCGGCGGCCTGCCGGAAAAGATGGGATTGAAGCTGGTGGAACCGCTGCGCGAACTCTTCAAGGACGAGGTGAGGGCGCTCGGCCGGGAGCTGGGCCTGCCCGAGCATTTCATCGGCCGCCACCCGTTCCCCGGTCCGGGCCTCGCCATCCGTTGCCCGGGCGAAATCACCCGCGACAAGCTGGAGATCCTGCGCAAGGCGGACGCGGTCTATATCGATCAGATCCGCAAGCACGGTCTTTATGACGACATCTGGCAGGCCTTCGTCGCCATTCTGCCCGTGCGCACGGTCGGCGTGATGGGCGATGGCCGCACCTATGATTACGCCTGCGCGCTGCGCGCCGTGACCTCCGTCGACGGCATGACAGCGGATTACTATCCGTTCAGCCACGACTTCCTGGGCGAAACCGCGACGCGCATCATCAACGAAGTGCAGGGGATCAACCGGGTCACCTACGACATCACGTCGAAACCTCCGGGGACGATCGAGTGGGAATAAGGGGCGAATAAGGTCCGCTCGTATCGGCAAAGAGCCGCATCGCGAAGGAAAAACCAATGCGTTTCTGGCCGCGTTCGACGAGGACGCGCTTTTCGGTTGTCGTTTTCATAGTGACCTTGAACATATTGCTGGCTTGGCACGAATTTTCCAAACCAGCATTGAAAACGCTGGATGCCCAGGTACGGCAACACGAATTCACCCTGCAGAAATCCACCTACGAGTTCCTGCTACCGGAACAATTCATTCTGACTGTCAGGGAAAGCACGACAGTTGTTTTTTCTGTTCCTGACACACGTTCCGAACCACGGATTACCTTCTTTTCGGCCATGACACCCGAAATCGGACCATTGACCAAATGCATCGCAGCAAAAGCCGGACATTCCATCTGCTACCGAACAGATAGCATCCCGAACGGGAACGGGCCCAAGCATGAACGCGTATCAGGCAATGTGTCCTGGGGAGCCGGAAAGAATGATTTGTATTTTACAATCGATGGTTTCGCGGAGAACTACGAACCGGACCCAGGTCTGTTGCTACACTATCTCCGTTTTCTGAAACGATCATCTGCAGGCGGCTGACGTCGAGGAGGTGTAAATTAGACTGGACAACCCCAGCGGGCATGGAACATAACATGAACATTGATAATTCTAGCCTGTCTGGTTTGGTATGCCTGTCGATCAGCTTTCCTTTGATTTCCGGGCCGCCCCAAGGCGAGATCTTTTCTATTACGCCCTCCGGCCAAGTGGGGATGCAGCAAGCGCCATCATGGAGATTGCAAGACAGTGCCGCAAACGGCACGGGCTTGCAGGGACGCTATATGACGCTGGCCGGCTGCATCTATCCCTTCATCCCGTGATGTCTCCGCGTGGACCCAGGAAAGGCGACGTCGCGGCGGCGATCCAGGCGGCAGACGGGATCAAAATGAAGCCGTTTGCGGTTGCTTTGAACCGGGTGGTAACCTTTCAAAACAAGGACAGGAACCCGATTGTCTTGTGCTGCGATGACGGAGCGGCTGAGATCACAGATCTCCGAAACGCGCTGCGAAATGAAAGCCTGAAGACTGGACTCAGGTGTGGTCCGGCACGGTTCCGACCGCATATCACTTTGTTGAGGGATCGGCGGAAGGTTCCGGAAACTCCGCTCGACGAGCCAATTCGCTGGACCGTTCAGGACTTCGTCCTCATCCATAGCCTTATCGGCCGCAGCAGGCATATTATTCTGGGGCGCTGGCAGCTCACCGGCTGAGGGGAAGCGTGTTTGGTTTCACCTACCGGATAGTCGGGGCGGAACGTCCAGGAGCAGCTTGCTCATTTCAGTGCCGAGTTCGGCAGCGAATTCCTGAACCAGCATGGAAAGCGGCCGGTTGGCAGGTGTCATCAGCGACATGTAGAGAAAGATATCCGGTTCGAAGGGGCGGAAGATCAGGTTGCTCAGAGGTCCGAAGCTCTGCTCATGACTGGAGGCGGAAAACCTGTCGCAGATGGTGTAGCAGAGACCTTCCGAGACAAGCTGAAGGGCAGGCAGGAAGGTGCGTAATTCGAAGCGTGGCTTGAGCCGCGCGCCGGCTTCCTTGAAGGCCCGACGGGTCTGCGTGCAGATGATGTGGTCTTCGTAGAGGAGCGCAATCGGCTTGTTGTCGAGGTCCGCCGGTGTGATCGTCTGCTTTTCGCTCAGCGGATCGTCCTTGCGCATCGCGCAAAAACACGGGAAGGCAAAGTCCTCGGACTGGATCGTCCGTCTCGGCTCTGGCGTTTCCGCCAGCCCGATGTCGTATTGCTGCGAAGCGATCCAATCGGTGACGACCGCCGAAGACCGCATCATCAGCGAGGCCTCGATATTCGGCTTGTCTCGCAGGAAATGGGCGACCACGCGCGGCACAAAAAAGCTGGACGCCGCCGGATTGCAGGCGATCCGCAGCTTGCCTTTTTCCAAATTGCCGATTTCCTGGAGGGTCCGTGCCGACTGGGTCAGGCGGTCCAGGACGACTTCCGCCTCTTCGAGGAAATAATGAGCCTCCGGCTTGGCGACCAGCCGGCCCCGCTCGCGTTCGAAGAGGGGGAAGCCGATTTCCTTTTCGAGGCCTGCGATCATCGCGCTGACGGCAGGCTGCGTGCGGCCGAGCGACCGGCCGGCCTCGGAGACCGATCCGGCGCGCATCACTTCGACGAATGTCTGCAATTGGCGGAAAGAGAGGTTCATGGTCAAACCATAAGGTCACTCTATAGATATAGCAATAATTCGAATTTGCCTTTATGTCATCGCGCGCTCTACGATCGGAAAAATACCGAATGTTTAAGGGATTGCGCGCCGGAGCTGGCGGCAACGGGGGAACGAATTTGGAACGGTTTACGCAGTGCCTGCTGACGGCCCTGATCTGTATCGTTGCGCTTGGACAGTTTATTCAGGTCGTGACGCGCTATGTTCTTCAGGTCCCGGTCATGGGGCTTGAGGAGACGATCCTCTATCCGACGCTCTGGCTCTACATTCTGGGAGCCGTCAACGCCTCTCGCGAAAACACCCATATCCGCGCCAACGTGCTGGAGATCTTCCTCAAGACCGAGCGCCAGCACACAATCCTGGCCATCGTCGGCGAGCTCATCAGCCTTGGCGTCGGCCTGTGGCTGCTCGCCTGGGCCTGGGACTACACGAAATATGCCTGGCGCGTGTGGCGGGAGAGCCCGACGCTCTACATCCCGACCTTTTACGCCGATATCGCGCTGGTCTCCGGCCTTGTTCTGATGATGATCTACACCGCCTCCTATCTGTTCGGGCACGTTCGCAGCCTGGCGCATGGAGGCGCACGATGATCGAGATCGCGCTTCTGGCCATTGCGGTCCTGGTCGTTACGCTCACGCTTGGCGTCCCGCTTCCCTGGTGCTTCGGCGCCGCCCTGATGGTGATGTATTTCATCGGCGACGTGACCATGAAGGGCATGGTGCTCTGGGGGTTCCAGCAACTCGGCAATCCGACGCTTCTCGCGATACCGCTTTTCGTGCTCGCCGGCACCATCATGTCGGAAAGCGGAATTGCCGCGGCGCTGCTCAGGTTCGTGAATGCCTTTATCGGCCATGTGCGCGGCGGTCTCGGCGTGGTCGCGGCGGTGAGCTGCGCCATCATCGGCGCGATCTCCGGCTCCGGCCTGACCGGTGTCTCCGCGATCGGTCCGCTGCTTATTCCGGAAATGGAAAAGCGCGGCTATCCGCGGGAATACGCCACCGCCCTGATCGCGAATTCATCGATCCTCGGCCTGCTCATCCCGCCATCGCTCAGCATGATCCTATTCGGCTGGGTGACGGACACGTCGATCGCCGCCTGTTTCCTGGCGACGCTCGGCCCGGGCCTGCTGATCATGTTCAATTTCTCGGTCGTGAACCTCTGGATGTCGCGCAAGTTCAACCTGGTCCTGGACGAAAAGCCGACCGTCAGGGAATTCACGGGCGAGGTGACACGGCGCGGGATCTACGCCTTCCCGGCGCTGCTGATGCCAGTGATGATCCTCGGCGGTATCTACGGCGGCATCATGACGCCGACGGAATCCGCAGCCCTTGCCGTGATCTACGCCATACCCGTCGGATTTCTGATCTACCGGGGGCTGAAGCTGGACAATTTCCTCTTCGCCGGCAAGGAGGCCGCGACGGCTGTCGGCGCGATCATGCTGATGATCCTGTTCTCGATGATCCTCGGCCAGATGTTCGTCTATGAAGGCGTTCCGCAGAAGCTGGTCAGTGTGATCTTCGGCATCACCGAGAACCGGATCGTTCTGCTGATCCTGATCAACATCCTGTTGTTCCTGGTCGGCATGGTGGTCAACGACGCCACGGCGATCATCCTGGTCGCTCCGCTGCTCCTGCCGCTCATGCAGGCGATCGACATCAGCCCGGTCCAGTTCGCGGCCATCATGGGCGTGAACACCGCCATGGGCGGCGTTACCCCGCCATATGCCTCGATCCTCTATCTCGGTGCCCGTATCGGCAAGGTGAAGGTCACCAAGGTCATCCCACCGGCGATGTTCCTGGTGCTGGTCGGCTACGTGCCGGTCGTCTTCCTGACCTCCTTCTGGCCGGCGCTCTCGCTCTATCTGCCAAAGGTCTTCGGCTACTGAGGCCCGAGCCCTTTGCAAGACCAACAACGAAATCCAGGGAAGGAAAAACATGATGAAAAAGGGGAACCACATGAAGAAATTCCTGAGCGCGACTGCTCTCGCAACATTTATCGGCCTTGCCGGACACGCCCAGGCTGCCGACTTCAAGATGAGCCACGTCCGTCCGCAGGGCGCGACCATCGACGTCGAGCTGAAGGCCTTTGCCGAGGACGTCAAGGAAGCCACGGGCGGCGACGTCAATATCGAGATCTATGCCGCATCGGCTCTGGGCGACTACACAACGGTGCAGGAACGCGTCTCCGTGGGGGCCATCGAAATGGCCACCCAGCCCGCGGCAACGGGAACCGACCGGCGGATGCAGATTGCTTCCGTGCCTTATCTCGCCTCCAACTGGGAGCAGGCCCGCAAGATCTACGGTCCCGAAGGTGTCCTTCACCAGACCATGGAAGAGCTTTTCGCCAAACAGGACATCACCATGCTGGCGGCGTATCCGGTCTATTTCGGCGGTATTTCGCTGAACCGCGAAGCGGTCACGCCCGGAACGACGGAGGCGAAGGGGATCAAGGTCCGCGTGCCCGGCATCAAGAGCTTCCAGCTCACCGGTGAAGCCCTCGGCTACATTCCGGCGCCGATCCCGTTCTCCGAAGCCTTTACCGCAATTCAGGTCGGTGTCGTCGACGGCGTCATCGGCTCCGGCGCGGAGGGCTATTACGCGTCGTTCCGGGATGTCACGAAATCCTATATTCCGGCCAACACTCATTTCGAGGTCTGGTTCATGATCATCTCCAACGAGGCCTTCAACAGCCTCGATGCGGATGACCAGGCCGCCTTGAAACAGGCCGCGACCGACTTCGAGGCCAACCGCTGGGTGGTCGCAGAGGAAGACCAGGGCAAGTGGGAACAGCGCCTTGCCGACGAACTGGATGCCGAAGTCGTGGCACTCACCGACGAACAGCTTGCCGCCATGGCCACGGCGGTGCGCGAAAAGGTCTGGCCCGAACTCCTCAAGGATGTCGGCGAGGACTGGGGACAGCCGATACTCGACAAGGCGCTCAACTAGACCGCACACGCCCGGAGCGGGCAGCTTGAAAAGGCCGGAGCATCCTGTCAGCGTTTCATGAACAGGATGCTCCGGCTGCCCTGCGGCAAACCAAACTCGGGAAATATCATGGAATCGGACTACGCCATCATCGGTGGAGGCGTCGTGGGGCTTTCTGTTGCCTGGGGGCTCTTAAGCCATGGAAAGTCGGTGACCGTCATCGACGGGGATGACGGCAGCTTCCGGGCGAGCCGCGGAAATTTCGGCCTCGTCTGGGTGCAGTCGAAGGGCATGAAACAGCCGCGTTATGCGAGCTGGTCCCAGCAGTCGGCGGCTGCATGGCGGGAATTTTCCGCGGAGTTGCGGAGCAACACCGGCCAAGACACAGCTCTCCAGCAAAACGGCGGCTACGATATCCATTTTACCGAAGAAACGCTTGCCGAGACGGTGGCGCAATACGAAGTCCTGAAGGCGAAGCTCGGCGGCAACTATCCCTATCAGGTACTCGGTCACAACGAGCTGCGCCGGGAAGAGCCGGAAATCGGTCCGAAAGTGGCCGGAGCGATCCTTCATCATCAGGACGGCCATGCAAACCCGCTGAAGCTCTTAAGAGCGCTCGCGGACGACGTGCGGCGCAAAGGCGGCAGGGTGCTCAACGGCAAAACCGTAGAGTCGGTAGACCGCAACGGGGCCTTTCGAGTTCGATGCAGCGACGGCACGGTGGTCGAAGCCGCCAAGACCGTGCTTTCAGCCGGTCTCGGGGCAATCGGCCTCGGCCCGAAAATGGGTTTCAAGGCGCCGGTTCGACCGCAGCGGGGACAGGTGCTGATCACCGAAAAACTGCCGAAAATCATGAACCGGCCGTCCCTGATCGCCCGGCAGGTGGACGAGGGCGGCGTGCAGATCGGTGCGACCAACGAGGAGGTCGGTTTCGACGATCAGGTCACGGTGGAAGGCCTCGCGGGACTGGCGGCGGACGCGATCGCCACCTATCCGATCCTTGCCAAGGCGCAGCTTATCCGCAGTTGGGGTGCGCTGAGGGTGCTTTCCGCCGACGGACTGCCGATCTATCAGAAAAGCAGGGACATGCCGGGCGCTTATCTCGTGACCTGTCACAGCGGCATCACGCTCGCGGCCGCCCATGCGCGCTTCCTGCCACATTGGCTGGAAGAAACCGCCGATGCCCCGGACCTGGAGGTGTTCAGTGAAGACCGTTTCGCCCTTTCGTGAGCTTGAGCCGAACGGCGAGAAGGTCCGTATCCGTTTCGCAGGTCAGGAGCTTCTGCTGCGTGCAGGCGGAAACCTGGCGGCCGAACTGCTTGCCGCGGGTATCGTGCCGTTTCGCCGGACATCTGTCTCAGGAGCGCCGCGCAATCCCCATTGCATGATGGGAGCCTGTTTCGATTGCCTCGTTGAGATCGACGGCGTCACGCGCCAGGCCTGCATGAGCGAGGTGACCGAGGGAATGGAAATTTCCCGGCCGAACGCAGGAGCCGAAGATGGTGCTTGAGGCGGATCTTGTCGTTATCGGCGCAGGGCCGGCCGGAATGGCCGCGGCCCGCACGGCCGCGGATGCCGGGCTTTCCGTATTGTTGCTCGATGAGCAGCCAACGGCTGGCGGACAGATCTATCGCGACGTGGAACGTGCCACGGGACGCCGCTCGGCTGTTCTCGGCAAGGATTTCACGCGCGGCCTGGACCTCGTCCGTGAACTGGGACACCCGAACATCCGGCACATCAGGAGCGCGGTTGTCTGGCAGATCGAGGCTGGAAACCGTCTCACCTTCACGGCCGACGGCGCCGCCACGCTCGCCTCTTTCAAGCGCCTGCTGATTGCAACCGGCGCGCTTGAGCGGCCCATGCCGGTGCCCGGCTGGACCTTGCCGGGCGTGATGACGGCGGGAGCGGCGCAGATCCTGCTCAAGCAGTCAGGTATCGTCTGCGAGGATGCGGTTCTGGCAGGATCCGGTCCGCTTCTCTATCTGGTCGCCGCGCAAATGTGCCGCGCCGGGTCTCCGCCGCTGGCGCTGATCGAAACGCAGACATTCGGTGACAGGCTTTCCGCGGTCCGTCACGGGTTCGGTGCGTTTCGCGGCTGGCGCATGCTTGCCAAGGGCCTCGGTCTTCTTTCCGAAATCCGCCGGGCCGGTGTGAAGCGTTATGCCGGGGCCCGCGACATCGCCATCGACGGCGAGGGCAGGGCCGAAGCCATTCGTTTCACGGAAAGTGGCCGACAGCAACGGATCGCGTGCGCGACCGTCCTTCTGCATCACGGTGTTGTGCCTAACACGCAGGCAACCCGGTCGATCGGCATTCCGCATCGTTGGAACGATCGCCAGCATGCCTTCGTTCCGGAATGCGACGCTTGGGGGCGCACGTCCGTTGGCGACATCTTCATCGCCGGTGACGGCGGGGGCATCGGCGGAGCGGAAGCGGCAGTTCTTACTGGCCGTCTCGCGGCTCTGGAAATAGCTGTCGATCTGGGCAGGCTTTCCCGGGCCGCTCGGAACAACGCCGCTGCCCCGATCAGGCGTAGGCTCGAAAAAGAACTGGCCATCCGTCCGTTCATAGATGCGGCTTATCCGCCTTTTCCGGAAGCGCTTGCACCGGCGGACGAGACCATCGTCTGCCGCTGCGAGGAAGTGACGGCTGGCGATATCCGGGGCTATGCGGCGCTCGGTTGCCTGGGGCCGAACCAGACGAAAGCCTTCGGGCGTTCCGGCATGGGATCTTGCCAGGGACGCTATTGCGGCCTGACTGTGACCGAACTGCTCTCCGCCGCCAACGGGCGGACACAGGACGAAACCGGCTACTACCGCATCCGGCCGCCACTCAAACCTGTCACGCTGGGTGAACTTGCGGCGGTAAACACCTGGAAAAACAAGGAACCAGCGGAATGATTGAACGCATCGACACCGGCGCCCGCATGAGCAAGATCGTCAAGCACAACGGCGTCGCCTATCTGTGCGGTCAGGTCGGCGAGGGCGACACGGTCACGGACCAGACCCGGGCTTGTCTCGACCGGATCGAGGTGCTCCTGGAGAAGGCCGGATCGTCGCGCCGACAGATCCTGCAGGCCATCCTCTGGCTGGCCGACATGAAGGATTTTGCCGACATGAATGCCGTCTGGGATGCCTGGGTGCCGGAAGGCTCTGCACCTGCGCGCGCCTGCGGGGAAGCGAAACTTGCCCGGCCGGAGCTCAGGGTCGAGATCATCGTCACGGCCGCCTGCGCCTGAAAAGGCATAAAATTCTCATAAATCGACTGCCGACGTCTCGGGCGGAAGGGTCAGGATATCGGCGACCGTGCGCAGTCCCTGTTCGAGCCGGGCTTCGCTCACTTCATGGCTCAGGCAGACCCGGATCGCTTCGGGGGCGTCGCTCGCTTTGGCGGTGAAACTGCGGCCTTCGCTGACCAGCACGCCCTGCCTTGCGCAGGTCGCCCGAAAGACATCGGCTCTCCAGCCTGCCGGCAATCCGAGCCAGAGATGGAGCCCTTGCGGGTCGGCGAGAAGATCGGCGTCCTTCAACAGGGTTCGCGCCAGAGCCTGACGGTGCCGGGCCGCGTCCCGCTGAAACCCGGCGAGTTTTTCAGCTGTGCCGTCGCGAATGAGCCGGGCCGCGATTTCCAGCGTCACGGGCGGCGTCATCCAGACACTGAGATTGACGCAATTGCGCAAGGCGGCCGCGAGCCGGACGGGCGCCCGCACGAACCCGACCCGCAAGCCGGGGGCAATCGCTTTCGACAGGCTGGTGACATAGATGCAGTGATCCGGAGCGAGGGAGGCCAGGGGAGGCGGGGTGTCGGTCTTCAGCGGACCGAAGACATCGTCTTCGATCAGGGTCACGTCGTTTTGTTCGGCTATCCTGGCGATCTCCCGACGGCGCTCGGCGGACAATGTCAGGGTGGTCGGTGCCTGCAGCGTCGGGGTCAGGTAGAAGGCCTTTGGCCGTGCGTGCGTACAGGCGTCGGCAAAGGCACCGGGCAACACACCTTCACGATCCATGGCGACGGAGGCAGTATGAACGCCGAACCGCTCCGCCATCGCCAGGACGGGCGAATAGGTCAGCGTTTCGGTAAGCAGCAGATCGCCCGGACGCAGAAGCGCCATCAGGGCACAGAGAAGGCCGTGCTGGCCGCCCATGGTCGTGACGATGTGGTCTGCATCCGCCTTCAGCCCGCGTCCGTCGATCCACATCTCGGCGGCTTCGCCGTGCTGGGCGATATCCGCATGGGTCTGATAGTCCAGCAGTGCTTGCAGCCCCTTACTGCCGGAGAGTTCTCCCAGGACACGGCGGATATGCGGTTCGGCGAAACCGGGCAGCGGCAGATTGCGGGAGAGATCCACCGGTCCGGTGGTGTCGCGGTTCAGGCTGCCCTCCAGACCGGGTGCCGGCAAGGAACCGGGGCGGCGGACGAACGTGCCGCGTCCCACTTCGCCTCGTAGGAGCGCGCGTTTGACCGCCTCCGTGTAGGCCCGGCTGGTCGTATTGGCAGACAGGCCGAGCTGATAGGCCAGCTCCCGATGGGGTGGCAGTTGCGCACCGGCCGGCAGGCGGCCAGCGGCGATATCCTCCGCCATTGCCTCCACGATCTGCAGATATTTCGGCCCGCCACGGCCGTCGAGCTTTGGAATCCAAATTGCCATCAGATCAATGTTTCAATTGCGTCCATTCAAATTACCGGATCAATTCTCATGACAATCTATGCAATTTCAATCCGGAAATATCGATATGGCAAACGTTGCACCTTCTGCCTGGAAAGGCATCGCCTTCTCGCTGGCCAGCCTGATGCTTTTGGGAATGATGCCGATCGTGTCGAACCTGCGTCCGTCGGGAACCGAAGCGCTGCCGTTTGCCTTCGCCCTGTCCGTCTGGCAGGCGGTGTTTGCCCTGCCGGTCTTCGCGGTCGAGCTGAAAGCAGGAACGAAAGGCATCTTCAGCGACCGGCTTCCGCGCGCCGGCAGAGGACGGATGATCGCCGTCGGTCTCCTGACCGGTGCGATCTTCGGACTGTCGACCTATCTCTACGTGCTCGGGGTTGAAAAGGCCGGCGCGGCAAACGCCGCCATCGGCATGCAGGCCTATCCGCTCTTCGCCATTCTGTGGGAAAGCCTGTTCCTGAAGCGTCACAAGTCGCCTCTGGAGCTGGTTCTGACCGCTACGCTGATCGTAACGCTCTATTACCTCGGAACGGGCGGAACTTTCCTGATATCCGGCCTGTCGCCCTGGTTCCTGGTCTGCCTGTGCGTTCCGTTGCTGTGGAGCGTCGCCCATGTGATCATCAAGGAGGAACTTGGCCGTACCCCCGTCACACCGGTCCAGGTGACGCTCTTTCGCGTGGTGATTTCGGCCCTGTTCCTGCTGGCCGTGTTGGCTCTCGTCATGCCGGAAGGGGTGCCGGCGGGTTTTGCGGCAATCTTCCAGACCATGTCGGTGGTCATGGGGCTCGTCTATTATCTGGAACTCATCGTCTGGTTCTATGCGGTCCGGCATATCGATGTATCGCTCGCGAGCTCCATAACCACGCCCTGGCCGGCGCTGACCATGGTGCTCGCGGTGCTGTTTCTGGATGACAGGATCGAAACCTACCAGATCGCTGCACTTCTGGTCGTGGTCGCCTGCATCTACGGATTGACACTGGCGGGGCTTAGAAAGGTGAAACCCGGCGTGGCAGGCTCTGCATGATTTCCGGGCCCGGTGGGACTTTTTGAGGTGAGCGGGCATACGGATTGGGCTAGACAGGTCGCGGAGAGGAACCGAAACGAACGATCAGGCACATCGCATGGCTCTGAGGGACCGAGAACAGACAGATAACTGGATCGACCTCAAACCGGACTGCCCGAACTGTGCGGCCCTGTGTTGCGTCGTCTTCGCTTTCGACAAATCCGAGTCCTTCGCAATCGACAAGGCTGCCGGGGAGGTCTGCCCGAACCTGGACAAGGCCAACCGGTGCAGGGTCTTCGAAGACCGGGACAGGCTGGGGTTCAGCGGCTGCCGCACTTATGACTGTTATGGAGCCGGCCAGCGCGTCTCTCAGGAAATCTTTTTCGGAAAAAGCTGGCGTAGCGATCCGCGGCTGATCGAACCGATGGGGGCGGCCCTCTCGGTCTTGCGACGTATCCACGAGCTGCTTCTGCTCCTCAGAACGGCGGAAGGCCTGCCCTTGAGTGCAGAGGAAAAAGAGACCCTGGAGGCGTTTCGAAGGACCCTGGCTCCTGAAAAAGACTGGACCGAGACCGGTCTACAGATTTTTCCGGTCGACAGGGTTTCCAGGGATATCGCCGCTTTTCTGCGCGGCTTGCGCCACCACGTGGTCAGGGCCTCCTGAATGGACGAAATCTGCGGTTTTCCGTATTTTTAACGAGGGTTGTGCCAACATTCCCGTCGATATCTTCATTTCCAGGAACCACGGGAGGGTTTTGAACAATGATTACGGTGTTTGAGAGGGCAACTGTCAGGGACTACCGGACCTGGCGAGACGTGTTCGACGGTTTTGCGCCGACCTTGAAAGCCAAGGGCGTGGTTGCTTCGAGCGTTTATCAGTCTGTCGACGATCCGAACGATCTCACAGTTGCCCACGACTTCGAAACCATCGAAGACGCCAAAGCCTTTCTGGCCAGCAGCGAATTGCAGGACGCCCGGTCGGATGCCGGCGTCGTCTCGGGCCCGACCGTCTGGTTTACCTCGAAAGTCTGATCAAGGCCGGAAGGAAAAGCTGTTCCAGCTCTGCTCACATTGGAATGAAATGACCTATCGGGCACAGTTGATGCAAAACGGGGCTGCTGGATCGACCTGCAGGCGTTTTTCCGCGATCTCCTCACCGCACTCGACGCAATATCCGTAGTCCCCGCTGTCGAGGCGGCGCAGAGCGGCATCGATGCGCTGGATGTGGGCCCGGCGCTGGCGTTCCGATGCCTGGGCCATCGCCTGGCCCTGAAGCGCATCCATGCGCGACAGTCTTCCGACCGACTGCTGGTCGAGCGTAACCGTCGCCCGGGCCTCTTCCGATATTTCGCTCAGCGAGACCAGCTCGGCCTTGAGCCTTAGAAGTTCCGCGCGTGCAGCCTTTTCATCTACCGGCATGGCCTTCCTCCCGCCCGAAAGAATGACGGTACCGGCTCCACTACGCAAGAACACCGGTGCAAGACCAGCTTGTCGGGACGAGAATGAGCGTCGAACGGCTTCAGTCGTCAGCGGTTGCCGTGGCGGCCTTTTCCTCTTCCAGCATTTCCTCGTGGTGTTCCTGCGCCTGAACCTCGATGAACAGCCGGGTCACCTGCGGCATCTCCATCTTGATGGTCCGCTCGAGGGAATAGATCGTTTCCTCGACGGTTCCGGCTGTGACCTCGTCGATGAAATCGACAGACAAGGCCAGGAGAACATCCTGCGGCCCACGGTGAAGGGTGCGGATCTCGTTCAGGTTCCTGATTGCAGGTGTCGCATCGATGATGGCTTCGATCTTCGCCAGCACTTCCGGCGACGCGCCTTCGCCGATCAGAAGACCCTTGGTCTCATAGGCCAGCAGCGCCGCAGTCCCGGCCAGGATGATGCCGATGACGATCGAGGCCACACCGTCCAGCCAGGCCAGACCCAGGAACTGGACGCCCAGCAACCCGGCAAACGCAACGACAAGGCCGAGCATGGCGGCACTGTCCTCGAACAACACGGTGAAGACCGTCGGGTCCTTGCTGTCGCGTACGGCGGCCAGAATGGTTTTCTTTCCGCGTACCTGGTTGAATTCCTTGAAGGCGATCCACCAGGCGCCGGCTTCGAAAATCATCGCCAGCCCGAGCACGATATAGGCGACAAGGGGATCCGAAACGGGATGCGGATGAAGTACTTTCTGGATGCCCTCGTAGATCGAAACGCCGGACCCCACGGCGAAAATCAGGATGGCAACGACAAACGACCAGAAATAGAGCTCCGCTCCGTAGCCGAACGGATGACGTTTGTCGGCGGGCTGTTTGGATTTCTTGAGGCCGTAAAGCAGCAGCCCCTGATTGCCGGTGTCGACGAGGGAGTGAATGCCTTCCGACATCATCGCGGAGGAGCCGGTATAGGCCGCTGCGGCAAATTTGGTCACGGCAATCAGAGAGTTGCCGGCGAGGGCTGCGAAAATCACCTTTTTAGAGCCGTGTCCGGCCATGGGCATCCCCTTTTGAATGAATGAACAAATCCGGTTCGCACTTATGCGCCGGAGCCTATGACGCATTCGTGACTTTGATCAAGCCGGTCCTCTTTGCAAGGATGCTGGCAGACTTTCGCTCAACCGGAAAGGGATCATCGGAAAATGGATCGCATGGCCGTATTTGCCGCGGCGTTTCTAGCCGCCATCCTCTGGTCCCTTCCAGGCCGGGCGGACGAGGTCGAGATCGTCGGAGCGACGGCGAGAAAGTCCGGAAATGCCTGGGCGATTTCCGTGACCCTCAAGCACGCGGACACCGGCTGGGAACATTATGCCGATCTCTGGCAGGTCTATTCGCCGGAGGGCGACCTCTTGGGCGAACGGGTCCTGCTGCATCCGCATGTGGACGAACAGCCCTTCACGCGCTCTCAATCCGGTATCAGGATCCCGGAAGGCACGACGGAAGTCATCATCCGCGCCCGCGATACGGTGCACGGCATGTCGCCGCAGGAATACAGGCTCAAGCTGGTCCCCTAGGCGCGGATGAACGCCAGGACGCCGTCGGCGACGAATTGGACGGAGAGCGCTGCAAGCAGCACGCCGAGCAGGCGGGTGATGACCAGTTGCGCGGTATCGCCCAAAAGCCGCTCGATCCTGTCGGCGAGCAGAAACGCCCCCAGACAGCTCAGCAGAATGACGGCGATAACGCCGCCGAGGCCGGCATAGGTGAGGGTGTCCGGCGCCTCGCCGGACAAAAGAATGATGGCTGAAATCGCCGCCGGGCCTGAGATCAGCGGAATGGCGAGCGGGAAGATCGCCAATTCGTTGATCGTTCCGTGATGGGCTTCGGAGGATTCGACCGCTTTTTCGGCGGTCTCCACCTTGCGCTCCTGGCGTTTGCCGAAAATCATCTCGATCGCGATCAGGAACAGAAGAATGCCGCCGGAGACCCGGAAGGCCGTGACCGAGATGCCCAGGACATTCAGAACCGTCTGTCCCGACGCGTAGAAGACCAGCAGAATCCCGGCCGCTGTCAGGATCGCCCGAATGGCAACCCGCCGCCGGTCCGCCTGGCTCATGCCGGCCGTCACCGCAAGGAACATCGGCGCCAGGCCGACCGGATCGATGGTGACGAAAAGCGTCGCAAAAGCGTTGATGAAGTAGTCGAGCATCTGATGTCCCCACGGCCGTTTTTCCGATGCGCCTCAGGCATTTTTATAGGGCTTTGGAGGGGACAGCGACCCGGGCTGCGAAAATCATTTTCGCGGCCTGTGTATACTTCTCGCAGATCATTGATTTTAAAGGAATATTACTTAGACGGAAAACGGCTGTAAATTTGGATCGGAGAATTGAATCGGCTATAAAAGACCCAGTAATAACAATCAAATGAGTGTCTTCCTTGGCTGACCAGGACAACAGCACCCCCTCCGACGGATTACCGTCCGATATCAAACCGGTCTCCATTGTCGATGAAATGAAGCGCAGCTACCTCGATTATGCCATGAGCGTGATCGTGTCGCGCGCGCTTCCCGACGTCCGCGACGGCCTGAAACCGGTCCACCGGCGCATCCTGTATTCGATGCACGAGAACGGCTACGAATGGAACAAGCCCTACCGTAAATCGGCCCGCGTGGTCGGCGATGTCATGGGTAAATACCACCCGCATGGCGACAGCGCGATCTACGACGCCCTCGTGCGCATGGCGCAGGATTTCTCCCTCCGCCTGCCGCTGATCGACGGGCAGGGGAACTTCGGTTCCGTCGACGGCGACCCTGCCGCAGCCATGCGTTACACCGAGTGCCGCCTGGAGAAGGTCGCCCACAAGCTTCTGGACGATATCGACAAGGAAACGGTCGATTTCCAGGAAAACTACGACAACTCGGAAAGCGAGCCGGTCGTCCTGCCGGCCAAGTTCCCCAATCTGCTAGTCAACGGCGCGGGCGGTATCGCGGTCGGCATGGCCACCAACATTCCGCCGCACAATCTGGGCGAAGTGATCGACGCAGCCATCGCCATTATGGAAAATCCGGCGATTTCGCTGGAGGAACTGATGCAGATCGTGCCCGGTCCGGACTTTCCGACCGGCGGCACGATCCTCGGCCGCTCCGGCATCCGCAACGCTTATGAAACCGGCCGCGGCTCGATCGTCATGCGCGCCAAGGTCGATGTCGAGGAAGTCCGCAAGGACCGTACGGCGCTGATCGTTTCGGAAATCCCCTATCAGGTCAACAAGTCGACCATGATCGAGAAGATCGCCGAACTGGTGCGCGACAAACGCATCGAGGGCATCTCCGACATCCGCGACGAAAGCGACCGCTCCGGCATGCGGGTGGTGATCGAACTGAAGCGTGACGCCGTTCCGGACGTCATCCTGAACCAGCTTTACCGCTTCAGCCAGCTCCAGACGTCCTTCGGCGCCAACATGGTCGCGCTGAATGGCGGCAAGCCGGAACAGATGAACCTGTCCGACATGCTGCGGGCCTTCGTTTATTTCCGCGAGGAAGTCATCCAGCGCCGGACACGCTATCTTCTCAAGAAGGCGCGCGACCGGGCTCATATCCTGGTCGGCCTCGGCATTGCGGTCGCCAATATCGACGAGGTCATCAAGCTGATCCGTGCCGCGCCCGATCCGGCGACCGCCCGGGCGCAACTGATGGAGCGCAACTGGCCGGCGCAGGACGTGGAAGCTCTGATCCGCCTGATCGACGACCCGCGCCACATGGTCCGGGAAGACGGCACCTACAAGCTCTCCGAGGAACAGGCCCGCGCCATTCTCGATCTGCGCCTGCAGCGCCTGACGGCGATGGGCCGGGACGAGATCGAGGAGGAACTGAACAAGATCGGCGCGGAAATTTCCGATTACCTCGACATCCTGAGCTCGCGGGCAAGGATCCAGGACATCGTCCGCACCGAAATGCTGGAGATCAAGGAAGAATTCGCGACACCGCGGCGGACCGAGATCGTCGAAGGCGGGGCGGATTTCGACGACGAGGATCTCATCCAGCGCGAAGACATGGTCGTGACCTTCTCTCACGGCGGCTACATCAAGCGCGTTCCGCTTGCGACCTACCGCGCGCAGCGGCGCGGCGGCAAGGGCCGCTCGGGGATGGCGACCAAGGACGAGGATTTCGTCACCCGTCTCTTCGTGGCCAACACCCACACGCCCGTCCTGTTCTTCTCCTCGCGCGGCATCTGCTACAAGATGAAGGTCTGGCGCCTGCCGCTCGGCGGACCGACCTCGCGCGGCAAGGCCCTGATCAACCTGCTGCCGCTCGAACAGGGCGAACAGATCACCTCCATCCTGCCGTTGCCGGAGGACGAGGAAAGCTGGGCAAATCTCGACGTGATGTTCGCCACGGTGCGCGGCACAGTGCGCCGGAACAAGCTGTCCGACTTCGTGAACATCAACCGGAACGGCAAGATCGCGATGAAGCTGGAGGATGGCGACGGCATTGTCGGCGTCGACACCTGTTCCGAGCATGCCGACGTGATGCTGACCACCAATTACGGTCAGTGTATCCGTTTCCCGGTTCCCGAGGTCCGCGTCTTCGCCGGCCGGAACTCGGTCGGCGTGCGCGGGATCAGGCTGGCGGATGGCGACCGTGTCATTTCCATGCAGATCCTCCACCATATCGACGTGGATGCCGAGGAACGCGCCGCCTATCTGAAGCTTTCCCGGGCCATGCGCGGCGAAGCGGACGAAAACGGCAACGGAGCCGATGAAGAGGGCGTCGTCGCGGGCGACCTGCCGCAGGAACGCTACGCTCAGATGAGCGCGGCGGAACAGATCATCCTGACGGTTTCGGAAAACGGCTACGGCAAGCGGACCTCGTCCTTCGAATACCGGGTCACGGGACGTGGCGGCAAGGGCATCACGGCCATGGCGGTCAACGACCGCAACGGCGGCCTGGTCGCGTCCTTCCCGGTCGAAGACAGCCACCAGATCATGCTTGTGACCGATGGCGGCCAGTTGATCCGCTGTCCGGTGGACGGCATCCGCATCGCGGGCCGTGCGACACAAGGTGTGATCGTCTTCAAGACGGCCGAGGACGAGAAGGTCGTCGCTGTCGAGGGGATTTCCGAAGTCGACGAGGAGGACGTTCTCGAGGAGGAGGGCGATCTCTCCGCTGAAGGCGGCGACATCCCGGGAGAGGGCGGCGCGCCCGACACGGGCGATCAGCCTGCAGGAGACGGTGGAGAAACGCCGGAAGACTGATAAAGGAATTCGGCTCTTCAAACGACAACAGCGGCCAGGGTTGACCCTGCGCCGCTGTTTGCCGTTTACGGTGAGGAATTTTGTGGTCAGTTTGCCGTCGGGTACCGGGCCAGGACGGTTTCGTTCACGGACGGGGAAGACTTTTCGACGGTTACGAACGATACGTTGCGGACCTTGCCGGCACCGCTCAGCGCAGCCGCGCAATCCTCACTCCATGCACCCCAGGCCTGCGACTTGCAGCTGTCAGCTGCCGGGGAGGCCGCGATGCGGTCGGTCTTGGTGGTCGCCAGCCCCTGGGTCGCCAGGCTGGTCAGGTCCTCCGCCTGAGAGGCGTTGCTCGGATGCATGGTCATCACACCGGCGGCAATCATGGTCAGCAGGGCCAGAACGAAGATCGCGGCCATCTTGAAGTGAACCACCGGATCGGCACCGCCGGTCTGGAAGGTAAAAGGCTGAACCGCCGCCCGGGGCGCGTTCCTGTCCAAGGTATCGTAAGTTCTCATTTCACGGTCTCCTGCTCACGACGTCTGATTTCATGGGGCCACTTTGCCCCATGTAAGAAAAGACAGATGTGATGGCCGTCACATAATGGCGGGTGATGTCAAAAGGCCTTTTTGCTCCGGCTTTTCCTTGTGGGGTCGCAACAGGCAGAGTAAGGAAGAGGCCATGACTCGCATCGCACTCTACCCGGGGTCTTTCGACCCGGTTACCAACGGCCACATGGACATCCTCCGCCAGGCGCTGGCCCTGGCTGACAAGGTGGTGGTGGCAATCGGCATTCATCCCGGCAAATCCCCTCTGTTTTCCTTTGAAGAACGCGTAAACCTCATTCATGGTTCCGCGCGTGCCGAATTTACTTCGGAAGAAGCGGAGCGGATCGAGGTCATCGCTTTCTCCAATCTGGTGATCGACACCGCCCGCGCACAGGGCGCGGCCTATCTTGTCCGGGGCCTTCGGGACGGCACGGATCTTGACTACGAGATGCAGATGGCCGGCATGAACGGAACGCTGGAACCTGGCATTCGGACGGTTTTTCTGCCCGCGTCACCCAATGTCCGTCACATCACCGCCACGCTGGTGCGGCAAATCGCAAAAATGGGGGGAGACATCTCCGCATTCGTGCCGGAACCGGTCGCGGAGCCTCTGCGCAGGCAGGCTGGCTTCGGCACCTGAAAAACATTTGTCCTCTGACCTGAACCTTAGGAGTCTCCAGTGTCACGCCTTTTTGCACTATTCGCCGTTCTGGCGTCCCTGATCGTTCTGCCCATGACGGCCGGCGCCCAGGGATCCGATCCGGAGAATACTCTCTACCTCGACCTGAAAGACGGCCGGGTCGTCATTCAGCTTCGTCCGGATCTGGCTCCCACCCATGTGGAACGGATCAAGAAGCTCACCAGAGAAGGCTTCTACGACGGGATCGTCTTCCACCGGGTCATCGACGGTTTCATGGCACAGACGGGCGATCCTACCGGCACCGGCATGGGCGGGTCGAAGGAACCGGACCTCAAGGCGGAATTCACCCAGACGCCCTTCAAACGCGGTACGCTTGGCATGGCGCGCGCGGCGAGCCCGAACAGCGCCAACTCGCAGTTCTTCATCATGTTTTCCGATGGCGACTGGCTGAACGGCCAATATACGGTTTTCGGTGAAGTGATCGACGGCATGGAATTTGTCGACAAGATTACGCGCGGCGAGCCGCCGGCAAATCCGGACAAGATCATCAAGATGCAGGTCGCCGCGGACGCGCAGTAAGACTTAGCCTGACTTATATTTGAGAAGACCCAAGGAGAAAACTATGGCCGACATCAAGGATGCCGAAAATACTTTGCTGATGGAAACCACGCAGGGACCGGTCGTTATCGAACTGAAACCGGATCTCGCCCCCGCCCACGTCGCGCGCATCAAGGAACTCGTGCGGGACGGCTTCTACGACGGGATCGTCTTCCATCGGGTCATCGATAATTTCATGGCACAGACAGGCTGCCCGCAAGGCACGGGGACAGGTGGCTCCGGCCAGAAGCTGAAAGCAGAATTCAGCAAGGAAAAACATGTGCGCGGAACCTGCTCGATGGCACGCGCCATGGATCCGAATTCCGGCGACAGCCAGTTCTTCATCTGCTTCACCGAAGCGCCGTGGCTCGACGGCCAGTACACAGTGTGGGGCGAAGTGATTGAAGGCATGGACAATGTCGACAAGATCAAACGCGGCGAACCTGTTGTCGATCCCGACAAGATCGTCTCGCTGAAGGTGGCCGCCGATGCTTGAGGCAACGCCAACGCCTGATTTGAGGGAAGGGCGTGGAGAGTTCCTCCGCGCCCTTTTCTTTTTCCGGATGCGGCTAACGGGATAGGCACCTGTTACGGCAAAGGCGGATAGGTCTGGCTGACAGGGATATCCGGAACCTTGTCGACCTTCTTTAGCTGTGTTGCAAAACCGCTTGCGGAACCGTCAAGAAGGTGGCCAAGCTGGGTAAAATGCGCGACGGGAATGTCGCCATCGTCATCGATCTCGAAGGTTCCGGAGCCTTCGATCCCGGGAAAGTCGCTGTCCGGCGGATGTGTCGCTTCGGTGTAGGTCAGCGTCACTTCATCGACCTGCGAAAACACCGCATATTCCACCACATTGATCTTGGCCGAGACATTCCACCATTGGATCTTTGCGATCAGAACCTCGTCAACGAGTTCGAGAAACTGGACATAGATCTCCTTGCCTTCTTTCACCAGCACTTTGCCGCCCGCATCGACCGTCGCACGATGGTGCGTGGAATCCGCCAGCCAGATCGTTCCTTTCAGGTCTTCCAGAGTCATGGCCGCGACGGGTGAACAGAAGCTGACTGTCGAGGACAGGGCGAGGAAGGCAGTTGTCAGTTTTCCGTCGAATTTCATGGATTCACTCCGTTTCTGACTGGTGGAAATGTCGAATGCAGGGCACAGGCATCAGCTCGTCATTGTCATAATTCACAATGCGCGACTTATCGGTTCAATCCCTGACAGCCATGAGTTTTGGTGTTGAAAGACCGGGTTCTCGCTGTTCGTCCCGGTCTCGTCAACCGGCCGGTGTCAGAGCAATCCGATGACATACGCCCATAACGGAGCCGTTCCTGCGAAGAGGAGTGTGCCGAGAACCAGGGTGGTGGCGGTATTCTCCAGATAGATATTGAATCTGGAAGCGACAACGATGCACGTGAAGGCAGGCGAAATGGCCGCCAGGTAGGTAAATTCAGTCGTGGTTTCCTTGGAAGCGCCCCACCAGACCAGCGCGCCGAGCAGCAGCCCCGGGACAATCAGCATTTTTGCCAGCGCATTCCAGAGCACCTCAACGTTCAGCCGGATGGAAAGCGTCGATATGGTCACACCTGCTGCAAAGACCGCGACACCGGAAGAGCTGCTGCCCAGCAGGTCCAGCATGTTCGAAATCGCCTTCGGACTTTCCCACCCCAGGAAAACCAGCGCCACGGCGATGACCGGTACGAAAACGATGGGTTGTTTGACGGCATGCAGAGCCGAATCCGCCGGCCGCGATCCGGCGGGCGATATCAGCATCATTGCAATAGGAACCTGCGTTAGATTTGAAACGGTGGCGACAATGGCCACCGTTACGCCCGCTTCCACGCCGTAGAGCGGTTGCAGGACTGCCATTCCCAGAAACCCCGACGCCGGAAAGCTGCAAAGGAGGCCGGCAATGGCGGCCTCTCGGCGGTCATGCCGAAAGACAAGACGCGCAATGAAAAATGTGGTCAGGAAGACGGCATTCAGGATGACGGCGGTAATAATCGCCAGATCGAAATAGGATTCCATCGATGTCCGCGTTGTCTGCATCACGGATGTGAACAGCAACGCGGGCAATGCAAAGTCGAAAACAAGCCGGTTAAATCTTTCCGCGTCTGCTTCACCGAACTCGTGAAAGCGACCAGCGGCATAACCCAAAAAGAGCGTGAAGAAGATCGGCAAGACATCTAGCAGAAGACCCAGCATCACACCCTCGTTCGACCGGTTACTCTTTTCAGGAAGCTACGCTCAAGCTCATGAAAATCTTGGAATTGTCGTTTCCTGTCAACTCACACCGAGAATGGATATTTCACGAAAGCAGAGAAGTTGACCGGAACGTTTCATCCGATCCTTGAATGATCGTGGGTTGCACGTCGCACTCAAACATGAATGTGCAACAAAATCTTGAAAAGCATCGGTTTCGGTCCGTTGAAGCCGGAAGAATCGCATTTTCTCCTGCAACCCGGCGGTTTTGCAGGTGCCGATCCGGGAGATGAATGTTGACCTTGACCTGTTCCGCCTTTAAGAGCCGCGACTGAACGTTCCGGTTTCCGCCTTGTTGGCTTCGTTATCCGATTGAAACCGGCTCATCCCAAAAAGAATACGGCCCAGGCAGAAGCGCCATGCGCGTCGACCAGTTTGATTTCGATCTTCCCGTTGAGCGCATCGCGCTCAGGCCCGCCCGCCCGCGCGATACGGCGCGCATGCTCGTCGTTCGCCCGGGCCCGGAGCCGGCGTTGAGCGACAAGGGCGTCCGCGATCTTCCGCTTTTGCTGGAACCGGGTGACGCACTGGTGTTCAACGACACCAGGGTCATTCCGGCGCAACTGGAAGGCAGGCGCTTGCGTGGCGACGTTGCCGCGGGCATCAGCGCGACACTGCACCTGCGGACCGGCCCGGCGGAGTGGCGGGCCTTTGTCAGGCCGGCGAAAAAGCTCCACAGCGGCGACACGGTCATCTTCGAGAACGCCGGCGTGTCGCTCTCGGCCGAGGTTATCGCAAAGACCGAGGGAGGGGAGGTCCTGCTCCGGTTCGATTGCTCCGGTCCGGACCTGGACACGGCGATTGCCGCGGTGGGGCACATTCCGTTGCCTCCCTATATCGCCCAGAGACGCGGCGAGGACGAGCAGGACCGCAAGGACTATCAAACGATCTTTGCGGACCGGGACGGTGCGGTGGCGGCCCCGACGGCGGGGCTGCATTTCACGTCTGACCTGCTGCAGGCCTTGAACGATCGCGGCATCGAGCAGCACCGCGTTACCCTGCATGTGGGTGCCGGTACATTTCTGCCCGTGAAGGCCGAGGATACCGAAGACCATCGAATGCATGCAGAGTGGGGCGAAGTCTCCGAAGAAACGGCAGAGGCCCTGCTGGCGGTCAAAGCACGGGGAAACAGGGTGGTCAGCGTGGGCACCACCTCTCTGCGTATCCTGGAAAGCGCGGCTCGGGCCACCGGTGCAATTGCCCCCTTTGCCGGCGAGACCTCGATCTTCATCACCCCCGGCTACCGGTTTCAGGCGATCGATGCCCTGATGACGAATTTCCATCTGCCGCGCTCGACCCTGTTCATGCTGGTTTCCGCCCTTTCCGGTCTCGACACGATGCACGCCGCCTATTGCCATGCCATTGAGCAAGAATACCGGTTTTACAGCTACGGAGACGCCTCGCTGCTGTTTCCGCAAGACGGTGCGCTTTAAGGAAACGCCATGACCGCTGACAACAAGACATTCGGCTTCAGGCTGCTTGCAACCGACGGCATGGCCCGGCGCGGCGAGATCACCACGCCCCATGGCATTGTCCGCACGCCAGCCTTCATGCCGGTCGGAACCCAGGCGACCGTCAAGGCAATGTATCCCGACCAGGTACGGGAAACCGGTGCGGATGTGGTGCTGGGCAACACCTACCACCTGATGCTGCGGCCGACCGCAGAACGGGTCGCGCGGCTGGGCGGGCTGCACAAATTCATGAACTGGCCGCACACGATCCTGACCGACAGCGGCGGCTTCCAGGTGATGTCTCTGGCGCAATTGCGCAAGCTCGACGAGGACGGCGTCCGGTTTCAAAGCCATATCGACGGCAAGAAGTATCATCTGACGCCGGAACGCTCCGTCGAAATCCAGGGGCTTCTGGGGTCCGACATCCAGATGCAGCTCGATGAGTGCATCCGCCTGCCGAGCCCGAAGGAAGAGGTCCGGCGCGCCATGGAACTGTCGCTCAGATGGGCGGAGCGCTCCCGCAGGCAGTTCGAGCAGATGGGCGGTCCGGCGAAGGGGCAGGGGCTCTATGGCATCGTGCAAGGCGGCGACCAGGCGGATCTTCGCATCCGTTCGGCGGAAGAACTCGGCAGGATGCCGTTCGAAGGCTATTCCGTCGGCGGCCTGGCCGTCGGCGAGCCGCAGGAGGTAATGCTGAAAATGCTCGATATCACCACACCGGTGATGCCGGCGGACAAGCCGCGTTATCTGATGGGGGTCGGAACGCCGGACGATCTTCTGGAGAGCGTAAAACGCGGCATCGACCAGTTCGACTGCGTCATGCCCACCCGCGCGGGCCGTCATGGCCTGGCCTATACGCGTTTCGGCAAGGTGAACCTGAAAAACGCCCGCCACCAGGACGATCCGCGGCCGCTGGACGAAGAAAACGGATGTCCCGCAACGAGCATCTACAGCCGGGCCTATCTGCACCATCTGGTGCGGGCGGGTGAGGGGCTGGCCGGCATGCTGCTCACCTGGAACAACATCGCCTATTACCAGCAACTGATGCAGGGCATGCGCGATGCCATCGAGGCGGGCCGATTCGAGGAATTCTATGCCCGGACCAAGGAAGACTGGGCGCGCGGAGATATCGCTGCGCTTTGATCCCGGCGCCGCTTAAGCGGAGAATCCGTTGGACTCGGTCAGATAGCAGCCTGATATCCGCCAGGAACCGTCGTCCTGTTTCTCGAAACTGTAAAGCGCCAGCCAGTCATGGCCCTTCGGCCCGGTCACATAAACTTCCTGGGTTGGGCCGAGTTTGGTCATCTTCGACCGCCCGAAGGTGACGCTATGAGGCCGATAAACCGGCTGATAGCCCTGACGGACCATTTCCATGAAGAATTCCGGCGTCTGAAACTGCTGCTGCAACGAGCTTGTGGCAAAGGAAAACGCCGCCTTGGCATTTCCCGTCGCGAACGCGCTCATCTGGTTCTTGATGATTTCCTGAAACGCGCCGCTGTCCAGCCCGTCTTCACTGCGTGCCGCCCCGCTCAGCAGCACTGCGCTGACAGCGGTTGCTGCCGCCAACTTCCAGAAATGAGCCTGAGCCATAATCGGGTATCTCCTTTCTCGAACCCGACCAGTATAGGGCCTAAAATCCTTTTCAGTTGCCTAAAAACGCAACAATTCCCTGCGTCGGACGCTCTCTCCGAAAAAGTTTACCTGATAAAAATCCGGAGCAAATCCGGTTAGCCGGAAAAATGACGGTCCTTATCCGCGAAAATTCGCTGAGACATCAAAGCCTCCAGAGCCTAACCCCCGCTGGAACGGCGTCACGATCGAGGAGCGCCGGAATGTCCGCCACCAGACCCGTACCGTTTTTCAATATCCCCGACATCAGGCTCCAGATGGCGGTTCCTTGCAAAAACTGGCGATGGGGAACCGCCAGAACGACCGTGTCCGCACCTGAAAGGCCGTCACAGGACGACAGGGTGATTCCATATTCCTTGCGGACTTCTTCAGGATCGGCCATCGGATCGTGCACCTGCACCTCGGCACCGAACTTTTCCAGCTCGCGGATCAGCTCGACAACCTTGGAATTGCGGGTGTCCGGGACGTTGGCCTTGTAGGTGACGCCGAGGACCGCGATTTTGGGCGGCATCGGCAGGCCGAGCTTCACGCATTCCTGAATGATCTTGCCGGCAATGAAATCCGGCATGGCCTCGTTGGTTCCCCGGCCGGCCAGAATGACCTGGGGCGTCAGGCCGATCTCATGGGCCTTGTGTGTGAGATAATAGGGGTCGACGCCAATGCAGTGGCCGCCGACCAGGCCTGGCTGAAAGGGCAGGAAGTTCCACTTGGTCGCGGCCCCTGCCAGCACGTCCCGCGTATCGATCCCCATCCGGTGGAACAGCATGGCCAGTTCGTTCATCAGCGCGATGTTCAGGTCTCTCTGGGTGTTTTCGATGACCTTTGCCGCTTCCGCGACCCTGATGGAAGGCGCCAGATGAATTCCGGCCGTAACGACGGCGCCGTAAAGTGAGGCAAGGGTCGCGGCAGCGTCGTCCGACGAGGCGGAAACGATCTTGATGATGTCGGAAAAACCGCGCTGGCTGTCGCCCGGGTTGATGCGTTCGGGCGAATAACCGACCGCAAATCCATCTCCGAGGACAAGGCCGGATTCCCGTTCCAGGACCGGCACGGCAACGTCTTCGGTCGCGCCGGGATAAACCGTCGATTCAAAGACCACAATCGCACCCTGTTTCAGGTTCCGGCCGGCGGTTGCCGCGGCATTCATGAAAGGCGTCAGGTCCGGGCGTTTGGCCTGATCGACAGGCGTCGGAACGGCAATGATCAGGATATCCCGGTCTGCGAGATCCGTTTCATCGCCGGAAAAGGCGAGCGTATCCAGGGCAAGATCCTCCGCCGTCACCGAAGCGGTGCCGTCCCGTCCCGCCTTCAGCTCTTCGAGCCGTCGCAGGTTGATGTCGAAGCCAAGGACATCGAAGCCCTTGGCCGCGAATGCCGCCGCGACCGGAAGGCCGACATAGCCGAGACCGATAACGGCGATCTTTTTGGAGGAAACGGAAATTTCTGACATGAGAATTCCTGAAAAGGGAAGGGCCGGATCACCCTGACAAGGGATCCGGCCCACTCCTAATCGGTTCTTCTGTCTGATTTCAAGCGTTCCGCGGAGGGGAAAGTCTTTATTCAGCAGCCAGCGGCATGCGCATGACCTCTTCGAGGAACGGCATGAGTTCACGGGCAAGCTTCGGATCGTCCATGCCGAAGGCGATATTGGCGCTCAGGAAACCGGCCTTGCTGCCGCAGTCATAGCTACGGCCTTCGAACTTGAGGGAGGCGAAGGGCTGATCCTTCATCAGCGCCAGCATGCTGTCCGTAAGCTGGATTTCGCCACCGGCGCCTTTTCCCTGGTGGGACAGAAGGCCGAAAATCTCCGGCTGCAGAATGTATCGGCCGGTGATCATCAGATTGGAGGGCGCCGTTCCGGGTTCCGGCTTTTCCACCATGTTGGTGATCTTGCTGGCATTGCCGGTGATCTCGTCCGACAATTCGACGATACCGTATTGGTGGGTCTGGTCTTCCGGAACCTCCTCCACGGCGATGATGTTGCCGCCGGTCTGTTCGTAGAGGTTGACCATCTGCTTCAGGCAGCTCACCTGCGACTTGATGATCACGTCGGGAAGAAGGATGGCGAAGGGTTCCTCGCCGATGATGTCGCGGGCGCACCAGATGGCGTGTCCGAGGCCAAGCGGGGCCTGCTGGCGGGTGAAGCTCGTGGAACCGGGCTGCGGCCGGTGCTTTTCAAGGAGCGCCAGTGCAGCTTCCTTGTTGCGCGCCTTCAGCGTGTCCTCAAGTTCATAGGCCATATCGAAATGATCTTCGATGACGTGCTTGTTGCGCCCGGTGACAAAAACAATGTGCTCGATACCGGCTGCCCGCGCTTCGTCGACGACATATTGAATGATCGGACGGTCAACGATCGTCAGCATTTCCTTTGGCACGGCTTTCGTCGCCGGAAGAAACCGGGTTCCAAGGCCCGCAACTGGCAACACGGCTTTACGAATGGGCTTGTTCATGTCACGCCTTCCAATGTTGAACGTAAGCGACTTCTATATCTTAGTGGCCTTAAAAACCGACCCGAAGAACAAATTTATGTTCCGTTCTCAGGGTCCTGTGGCCGACGGGGCTATCCCCGCACATCCCGGAGTTTGCCACCAGCAACCTGGAGTTCAAAGACAGCGGAATTGTGCAACGCAATAAGAAAATCAAACATATGGCAAAACAATGGTCATGGCAATTGTTGCGGCAGATAGATAATTAAATCGATTTAAAGAGCAGGCGACCATTTCTTCGCCTGATATTGCGGGCAGGGCAAAAGAGCGCTATGGAACACGCAATTTCGTGAAGGGATCCGATCCGCGGCCCAAGGCACTGCGGTCCGGTCCCAATCCGCCAGAAAACGATTGGTGACAAATGACCGAGGCTAACCGCGCAGTTTCCGCTGGAAATGTAACCTTTAACAACAACGCGGCCTTCAGCCTCATCGCCGGGCCGTGCGCTCTGGAAAGCCGCGAACACGCGCTCGAATGCGCTGCCGCCATCAAGGAAATCGCCGGCAGGCTTGGCATCGGCATCGTCTATAAGACATCCTACGACAAGGCGAACCGCACGTCCCTGTCCGGAAAACGCGGTGTCGGCCTGGAGGACGCCCTGCCGATCTTCGCCGAAATCAAGGAAACCTTCGGCATGCCGGTTTTGACCGACGTGCATGCTGCCGAGCAGTGCACGCCGGTCGGCGAAGTCGTCGATATCCTGCAGATCCCAGCATTCCTTTGCCGGCAGACCGATCTTCTCGTCGCGGCGGCGAAGACCGGCAAGGTGGTCAACGTCAAGAAAGGCCAGTTCCTGGCCCCTTGGGACATGAAGAACGTTCTCGACAAAGTGACCGGTTCGGGCAATTCGAACGTGCTTCTGACCGAGCGCGGCGCGAGCTTCGGCTACAACACCCTGGTGAGCGACATGCGCTCCCTGCCGATCATGGCGTCGACCGGCGCGCCCGTGGTGTTCGACGCGACTCATTCCGTTCAGCAGCCCGGCGGGCAGGGCGCCTCGACGGGCGGCGACCGGACCATGGTGCCGGTTCTCGCGCGCGCCGCGGTCGCGGTCGGCGTGGCCGGCCTGTTCATCGAGACCCATCCGGACCCGGACAAAGCGCCTTCCGACGGGCCGAACATGGTTCCCCTGAAAGATCTCGAAGCGCTTTTGAAACAGTTGAAAGCTCTCGACGAGGTGGTCAAAGCCCCGGCCGTTGCCGCCGAATAGTTTTCACAAGCCGCACATCCGTGCGGCTTTCTC
>Ga0207774_100041_pt1 | contig 137578 bp, 129 predicted proteins | sample TtaePargueraPR_13_FD_187754 | JGI IMG/M metagenome (GOLD analysis project Ga0207774, IMG submission 187754) | Aerobic enrichment media microbial communities from Bioluminiscent Bay, La Parguera, Puerto Rico - Tt and M2 (2) (SPAdes) | ecosystem: Environmental > Aquatic > Marine > Unclassified ... | reverse complement strand
ATGATCTTGGATGTCGCGGGTACGCCTGTGTTACGACACGCCCGACCCAGCCTTTACTGTCTGCAACCAGTTGCCGTCACGCAACGCGATCGAGCGGCTACTCCACCCCGATCAAATGCGTAGACCCGAGTAAGTCCTAACGACCCCGGGGTGTGGGTATAGGCGAAGGGTGTTGAAAATCCGTTTGTGGCAACAGACCTCAACACCCTTCTGACCGCACTGTAAGTGAAAATCGACGCCTGGCTCGGACGCCCTCGCAGGACCGGTAGGCCACCGAAGCTCTCCGACGCGGAACTCCTCACTCTGGCTGTCGCGCAGGCGCTGCTCGGAGTACGTTCGGAGGCGCGGTGGCTGCGGTTCGTACCCGGGCATCTACCCGGAGCGTTCCCGTACCTGCCCGGACAGTCCGGCTACAACAAGCGTCTGCGGGCCGCGTTGCCGCTGCTCAAGCGCGCCCTCCGGGCGGTCGCCGCGGACACCGACCTGTGGTCCGACACGACCTGGGTGGTCGACTCCACGCCGGTGGAGTGCGGTCGGTCGAGACCAACGGTGAAACGCTCCGACCTGGCCGGGTGGGCCGGCTACTGCGCCTCGCACTCGCAGTTCGTCTGGGGCCTGCATCTGCATCTGGTCTGCACCCCGTCCGGTCTGCCGATCACCTGGGCCCTGGCCACCCCGAAGGTCGACGAGCGGCAGGTGCTGACCGCGATCCTCGATCATGATCCGGATCTCGTCACTGAACGTCCGGGTCTGTTGATCGTGGCGGACAAGGGGCACGTCTCCGCTGAGCTGGACCGGTGGCTGGCCGAACGCGGTGCGGTTGCTGCGACCGTCGTGCCGTAACCGCGCTCCCCGTCGTGACGAGCACCTGCTCAAGCCCGTCCGTTAGCTGATCGAGTCGGTCAACGACACGTTGAAGGGCCAACTCGAACTTGAGTTACATGGCGGCCGAAGTATCGAGGGGGTGGCCGCCCGAGTCGCACAGCGGCTCCTCGCGATGACCGCCGCGATCTGGCACAACCGGACCACCGACCAGCCCGTGACCAGGTCCCTGATCGCCTACGACCACTGACCGGACTTCGGACTCGTCTAGCGGCGACACCGCGACCTACCTACGGAAACGAGGCGCGGTCTACGTGTCGGCCGTGAATCAACAGGCCCGCGCCGCTGGCCGCGATCACCGACCGGCTACCTGCCGCGACCCCGGCGACCAGTGACCACACCGACGCCGAAGGCCGCAGCAGCGATCGCGTCACCCCGCACATCTGGGGGGCACCCGCCACCGGCGTCGACTTCCCCGGTGCTGCCACCGGTTCCGGCTCCGCCGTGGCGTGTACGCCCCAGACGGACAACGCATCAGCAAACAGATTGTCAACGGCAGCGCCAACCTGACCAGCGCGCAGCCGAGATCGCCACGCACGTGCGCACCTGCCTGGAACCGTCGCCAGTCGCGTTCGAGATTATCTGACCCGAGAATCGCGGTGCCTGGACGCGGATCTGTTTGAGCCGGTCGGCTTGTGGACGGGGGTCGAAGCGGGCGGTCAGCCCGAGGCTGTTTGCCTCGCGGATCATCCGTCTCATGGCGCGCCCGGAAGTCACGCCTGGTGAAGTAATCGGGTTGGCGGCATCATGGTCGCCTTCGGCAAGGTGGCGCTGGTGGTCGGCGGTGCCGCCGTCGGGCTGGTCTACCTCGGGTTGGCGGTGGTCCTGCGGATCCGCGAGATCGTCGACGTGCTGGCGATGGTGCGCCGTCGTCTCGGCCGCTGACCGTCGAGATCAGCCTGTGGACCAACCTGTGGATAACCGGGTTGGACACGCTCGGCACCAGGTCAGCGCCTGTGGATAACTCAGAACCAGGATCCTCGTTACGGGCGGTGTCGGAGTGTCGGTCGCCCCGGTCACGGTGGGCGGTCGGGTGGGCGGTCTTGGTTCGCTGTCGCGGCGGGCTGGGAGCGGCACCCGGGCGGTACAACGTATATTTGCGATGGAGGTTATGCGTCCCGGCCGGGCGTGCGGCTGGCCGTACGGGCAGGGTGGCGTTGACCGGATCCGGTCGGCGCGGGTCCGCCAGACGGCAGGTCGACCCCCGGTCGGCATTGCGAGAGCTGCGGGAAGCTGAGATGTTGGTGTTGCCGCAACGCAGGTAAGGTCGTTCTGGACGGATACGGGCGACACCGGGTCGTGAACGCTGGCGTCCCACCGATGCGGGGCCGGCCGGTGCCGGCAGCACGAAGACCAGCACGGCAAGAGCAACCAGCAGGACAACCGGACAACCGGCAGAACACCGGACGACCAGCACCAGGGTTCGACCGAGACGATCAACAGGGAGGACGGGTGACCCAGGTCGGCGAAGGCCAGGAGGCGGACGAGGTCAGTCCGCCGATGATGGCCTTCGATGCGCCTTCCGCCGGCGAGATCCTCGCCGAGCGATACCAGCTGGCTCAGCACGTCAACAACGACAGTGCGGGCCGGCAGGTCTGGCGTGGGGTCGACGTGGTGCTGCGCCGTCCGGTCGCGGTGGTGCTGCGCTACCCCGGTGGCGATTCCGCCATGGAGATGCTGCAGGCCGCGGTACGGGCCAGCCGGGTCATCCACTCCAACCTGGTCGGCGTCTACGACGCCATCGACGAAGGGCAGCGGGCCTACGTGGTCCGCGAGTGGGTGGAGGGCGACTCGCTGCGCGAGGTGATCGCCGCCGGCGGTCCGTTGGACGCGGCCCGGGCCACCATGATCGCCCACTCGGTGGCCTCCGCCATCGCGGCGGTGCACGCCACCGGCATGGTGCACGGCAACATCCACCCCGGCACGGTGATGATCGGCCACGACGGCCGGGTGGTGCTGGCCGACGCCCGGGCCGACAGCTCCGACACCTACGAGACCGACATCCGGGCGATCGGCGGAGTGCTCTACTTCGCGATGACCGGCCACTGGCCGCAGCACGAGGCCGGCAGCACCGCGCTGCCGGACGCGGTCCGGGACGCGACCGGGGCAGTCGCCGCTCCCCGCCAGGTGCGCTCCGGTGTGCCGGCGTACCTCGACGACCTGACCATGGACCTGCTCGACCCACGGCTCGCGCTGCCCACCTCCGAGGTGCTCGCCGCCGAGCTGGGTCGGCTCGACGCCAGCACCGAGGAGCACTACCTCGACAGCGTCGGACCGCTGCGGTTCTCGGCGGCAGACGACGACGAACCGACCGGCACCCCACTGGCGTCCCGCCGCAAGATCGCCGCCGGTGTCGCCGGCCTGCTGGTCATCGCGGTGACCGGGCTGTATTTCGGGATCAGTGCGCTCGGCAACGACGGTGACGGCGAGGACGGTCAGTCGACACCGCCGCAGACCCAGGTGACCTCGACCCCAGGCCCCACCGAGACCAGTGCCCCGGCCCAGCCACAGCCGATCGCCCTCTCCGGCGACCAGGTCCGCATCGTCGACGCCGACGGTGCCCGCGACGAGCTCGACGGAGCGGAGGCCGCCGTAGACGGCGACACCAACACCGGCTGGGAGACCGACGCCTACGAGCGCAACCCCAACTTCGGCAACCTGAAGCGGGGCATGGGGGTGCTGATCGACCTGCAGGAGCCACGGGCGGTGACCAGCGTCAAGGTCGAGCTCTCCGCGGCCGGTGCCACCGCCGAGCTGCTGGCCGGTCCGAACGACCCGGGAGCGACCCGGGAAGGCGACGACGAGATCCTCGAGACGTTCACCGACCGGATCGGCGCCCGGTTCGAGAACGCCGACGGTGCGACCCTCACCTTCAGCGGGTTCTCGCCCGACGAGACCTACCAGTACCTCCTGGTGTGGATCACCAAACTGCCTCCGATCGGCAACGACAAGTACCAGATCGGCGTTCAGGAGATCACGGTCGAGGGGCCATGACCGGACGCCGGGCCGACCTCGGCGACGAGGAACTGCTCCGGGCACACGTCGACGGCGACCCGGAGGCGTTCGGCGAATTGGTACGGCGGCACCAGGACCGGCTCTGGGCCGTTGCCCTGCGGACGCTCAGCGACCGCGAGGAGGCCGCCGACGCGCTGCAGGACGCGCTGCTGTCGGCACACCGCGCGGCCGCCCGGTTCCGGGGCGACGCTGCGGTCACCACCTGGCTGCACCGCATCGTGGTCAACGCGTGCTTGGACCGGGTACGCCGCCGCAAGTCCCACCCCACGGTCCCGCTGCCCGACGGTGGCCGGGACGACGACGGCGTACGCGGCACCGAGCCGGCGGCACCCCCGGTCGATCACGACACCGCCCTGGTCGTCCGCCAGGCACTGGCCGAGCTGCCGGCGGAGCAGCGGGCCGCGCTGATCCTGGTCGACGTGCAGGGCTACCCGGTCGCCGACGCGGCGGTGATGCTCGGCGTCGCCGAGGGCACGGTGAAGAGCCGCTGCGCCCGGGGACGGGCCCGGCTGGCCGGGCTTCTCGGGCATCTACGACCGCAGCGGGCGAACGCGCAGGTGGCACCACCACGCGCCCAGGTGTCGTCGCTCACCCCACGGAACCCGCAGCGGCTCGACGACGTCCCATCAGGGTCCGCACGTGGCGACGGTGGCAAGGAGGAACGGTGACCGCCGACCGGTTCCAGGAGGTCGATCGCGAGCTGCTCGCCGACTACGTCGGTGGGGCGCTCGACGGCACCCCGGACGAGGTCACCGTGGCCCGGTTGATCGCGGAACGGCCGTCCTGGCGGGCGGCCCACGACGAGCTGGTCGAGGCCACCCAGCTGGTACAGACGATGCTCGCCGAGTGGGGCAGCGTCGTCGAGCCGATCCCACCCGACGTCGCCGACCGGGTGCACGCCGCCCTGGCCGCCGAGCCGCTACCGCAGCCGACCCCGGACCCGGCGATCAGCCCGGATCTGGCCACCGTCGCAGCACCGGTACCGCTGGCGGCGGCCCGGGCGCGGCGGGACCGCCGCCGCCGCTGGCAGCGGTACGCCGCTCCGATCACCGTCGCGGCGGCCGCCGTGGCGTTCGCCGGCCTCGGGGTCGGCCAGCTGCTCGGTGCCGGGTCCGCCGACGACGCGAGCACCACGGCGGGTAGCGCGTCGGACGATGCCGGCAGCGCCGAAAGCCAGCAGAGCGCCGAGACCCGGCAGGAGGACCAGCCGGGCACGATGATGGACGCCTCCGCACCTCGGCTGCTGGCCAGCGGCACCGACTACCAGCGGGCGACGATCGTGCCGATGTTCGAGGCCGTCGGGCGCGGCGGCGTCGACGGGGGGCAACCGGCGGCCGGCGAGGACACCGTACTGCAGGAGTCGCCCGCCTCGACGGCACTGGCCAGACTCGCCGACCCGGCCGCGCTGGCCGACTGCGTGGCCGCGGTGACCGCCGAGCACGGTAACGGCGTACTCGGCGTCGACCTGGTGGACTTCGCGGCGTTCGAAGGTGAACCGGCGCTGGTCCTCTCGTTCAGCGACAGCTTCGGTGCCAGCTGGATCTGGGTGAGCGGCACCGGCTGCGGTACGCCTGTGGCCGGCGCGGACACCAGGTACTCGGCACAGGTAGGGTGACCCTGCCGGCCGCGTGACGTGGGACACGCGGCACCGGAGCGGGATTACTCCCCGGCTCCGAGGCGTTGTCGTCAACGGTCGCCGTTGCGCAGAAATCAGACTTTGGGAGTCGGCAGTGGACGAGGTCCGCAACCTGATCATCATCGGCTCGGGGCCGGCCGGTTACACCGCCGCGGTGTACGCCGCGCGCGCCAACCTGCGCCCGCTCGTCATCGAGGGGGTGCAGTCCGGCGGAGCGCTGATGACCACCACCGAGGTGGAGAACTTCCCGGGCTTCCCGGACGGCATCATGGGTCCGGAGCTGATGGACTCGATCCGCAAGCAGGCCGAGCGCTTCGGTGCCGAGTTCGTCACCGACGACGTGACGCGGGTCGAGTTGGCCGACACCGGCACCCCGGGCACCACCGAGGCCAGCACCGTCTACGTGGGCGAGACCGGCTACCGGGCCAAGGCGATCATCCTGGCCACCGGCTCCGCGTGGCGTCCCCTGAACGTCCCCGGTGAGCAGGAGTTCCTCGGCCACGGGGTGTCCTCCTGCGCAACCTGTGACGGCTTCTTCTTCCGGGGGCAGCACGTCGTGGTGGTCGGCGGTGGCGACTCGGCGATGGAGGAAGCCACCTTCCTCACCCGGTTCGCCGAATCGGTGACCATCGTGCACCGCCGCGACGAGTTCCGGGCCAGCCAGATCATGGCGGCCCGCGCGCTCGGCAACGACAAGATCCGGGTCGAATGGAACAGTGTCGTCGAGGAGATCCTCGGCGCCGACGGTAAGGTCTCCGGAATCCGGCTGCGCAACACGCACACCGGCGAGTCCCGGACGCTCGACGTCACCGGGGTCTTCGTCGCGATCGGCCACGACCCGCGGAGCGAAATGTTCCGCGGCCAGGTGGAGCTCGACGAGAACGGCTACGTGCTGGTCGACTCGCCGAGCACCCGGACCAGCGTGCCGGGCGTGTTCGCCGCCGGTGACCTGGTCGACCACACCTACCAGCAGGCGATCACCGCTGCCGGCAGCGGTTGCGCGGCGGCGCTCGACGCCGAGCGTTACCTCGCCACACTCGAAGAGGTCTGACCGCCGGCGCACCGGCGGTCGAGGAGGAGGATTTTCCGTGGGAGCTACCCGAGCGGTCACCGAGGCCAGCTTCGCCACCGACGTACTGATGTCCGACAAGCCGGTGCTGGTGGACTTCTGGGCCGAGTGGTGCCAGCCGTGCCGCAAGGTCGCACCGCTGCTCGAGGAGATCGCCACCGAGATGGGTGACAAGGTGTCGATCGTCAAACTGAACATCGACGAGAACCCGGAGATCGCCCGCCGGTACCGGGTGATGTCGGTTCCCACGCTCACCGTGTTCAAGGCCGGTGAGCCGGTGCAGTCGGTGGCTGGCGCCCGGCCCAAGGGCGACCTGGTCAAGCTGATCGAGTCGGCCTTCTGACCCCGAGCGTACGGACCTTCAGGTCGGGCCCGGTCAGGCAGTGCGCCTGACCGGGCCCGGCTGTTCTCTGTGCTGCCCACGGTCCGTGGGCAGCGCAGGTGGCCTCATCGGGCCTGGGCGAACTCCGGGACGGAAGCAGCGGCGTCGAATTCCGGCGTGAGGATTTCCGCCTCCTTGAACAGCTGCACGGCGTTGTCCAGGGCAGCCATGTCGATGTAGCCGCTGTAGGCCAGTTCCGGGACCTCGGCGAGTTCCTCGACGGGCTTCTTGCAGTACTTCGAGTAGATCTCGAACTTGTCAGCGTCGCTGGCAGGCTCGTTGGCCTCGTCGGCCGCTTCCTGCATGGCCGCCACGAACTGCTCCGCAGCGGTCTGGTTCTCCTCCAGCCAGGCGGAGGTCACCGCGTACAGGGCGTTGGGGGTGGCTCCCACCCCGTCCCACGTCGGGTTGCCGATGGACTTGCCCTTTCCACTGGCAACGATCTTGTGGACGTCCGCCGCAGTCACCGCACCGGCGTCGACGGTGCCGTTCTCGACAGCCGGCTCGATGTCGGCGAATCCGAGGGCGACGAACTCAGCGGTCGACTCCTGCCCCGTCGCTGCCTCGATCCAGCGGTTGATCAGGGTGACGATGGTGCCGCCGAGGTCGTTGACGGCGATCGTACGGCCTTGCAGATCGGCAGGTCCGTTGATGCCGGAGTCGTTGTTGACGATGATGCCCTGGCTGTCCTCGGTGGTTTCTCCACTGTCCGAAATGATCTTCAGGTCGACGCCCTTGTCGATCGCGGTGAGCAGACCCTGCGGGCTGACGAAGGCGACATCCGCCGCTCCGCCCTGCACCGCCGCGATCCCAGCCGACCCGGACTGCACGTTGACCAGCTCGATGTCGAGGCCGTGCTCGTCAAAAATCCCCTGGTCCAACGCGTAGAGGGAGAGCTCGTTGCAGAGGTACAGGGTGGTCATCCGGATGCTGTCCGACGCCGAGCCGTCGGTGCCGTCTGACCCGTCGGAGGAGCAGGCGGCGGTGCCGGAGAGCAGCAGAGCGCTTCCGAGGACTACCGCGACTTTCCTCGCTGATAGCATGATTTATCCTCTTTCTTCGGTGTTGATGACACGCCCTCTCGGGCGGCCGACGTCCGCCGTCCGCCGGTAGCGAAGACGGCAGTGGGCAGGTGGAGTTGACGCGCTGTCCGGGCGGTCCGATCAGTCCGACTGGTCGGCCGGCGGCCGCATCACCAGGCGGAAGATCTCGCTGCGAAGTTGGGCGAACCGCGGTTCGAGCTTGGTGAGGACCTGGTCCCGTGGGCGGGGCAGATCGATGGACAGGTCATGGGCGAGTCGCCCTGGATTGGCTTGAAGGACCAGCACCCGGTCCGCGAGATAGACCGCCTCGTCGATGTCGTGGGTGACGAAGACGACCGTCATCTGGTACTCGTGGCGTACCTTGAGGACCAGGTCTTCGAGGTCCGCGCGGGTCTGGGCGTCGACGGCGGCGAAGGGTTCGTCCATCAGCATCACCTCGGGCCGTACGACCAGCGCCCGGGCGATGGCCACCCGCTGCTGCATTCCCCCGGACATCTGCCAGGGGTACAAGCTCTCCACCCCGTGCAGGCCCACTGCGGCAAGGGCCTCGGACACCCGTACGGCGATCTCGTCCCGGGGCAGGCGGGCCGCCTTGCCGGCGATGGCCAGGTTGCGGCGGACCGTCATCCATGGAAAGAGCGAGCGACCATAGTCCTGGAATACGACGCTCAGCCCTACCGGTGGACCGGTGACCGGAGCGTCACCGAGGCGGATCTGCCCTGCGGTCGGAGTGAGCAGCCCGGCCATCATCATCAGCATCGTCGACTTGCCGCAGCCCGATGGTCCGACCACGCAGACGAACTCGTTCCGGCCGATGGTGAGCGACGTCGGGGAAAGAGCCAGGCGGGGACCGGTCTTCGCGGCCGGATAGCTCTTCGTGACGTTGTCGATGGTCAGAGTCATGACGGTCCTCCGGTCGGATCGGGCTTCACAGGGCACCCAGGCCGGTACGGCGCTGCCAACGCAGTGCCCGGTGTTCGAGCCGGGCGGCGGCGAAGTTGAGGACGAGACCGATGATCGCGATCAGCATGAACGCCGACCACATCTGCAGGTAGCTGAAGGTCTCCTGGAACCGCATCACTTCGTAGCCGACGCCGGCGGTGGTGGCGTAGAACTCCGAGACGATCACCATGATCAGACCGACTCCGATGCTGACCCGGACACCAGCCAGGATCTGCGGAGCGGCGGCGGGCAGGATGACGTGCCGGTAGAGCTGCCAGCGGGACAGGCGCATACTGCTGGCGCTCCGCAGCCAGGCGGCGTTCACTCCGGCCACCCCGTCCGCCGTGTTGATCATGATTAGCCAGACGGTGCCGAAGAAGATCACGAAGATGTTCAGGGCGTCGGACACCCCGAAGATCTGCAGGGCCACCGGAAGCAGTACTACCTTCGGAGTGGCCAGCCAGAACCGGATCATCGGGCTGTACATGCCCCTGATGACGGAGCTGCGTCCGACGAGAACCCCGCCGATCACGCCGACGACGAAGGCCAGCAGCATCGCCCGGGCCAGCCGGGACATGCTCGGCAGCACAGCGGTCCAGAACTGGTCGGACAGGAACGCCTGCCGTGGCGACCCGGAGATCCAGTCCGCGCCGAACTGTTCCACGATCAAGGTCAACGGTGGGAAGAAGATCGTGGGGTCCGCCCGCGCGTACACCTCCCACACCACCAGCACGCCGCCGAGCAGCCAGAGGTGCGTCAGCGGACGCAGGTAGCGGGCGACCCGACGTCCGACGGAGCGTCCCGTCACGGTCGATGGCGCGGCAGGTGACGCAGCTCCGGGGTCCGTCGCCGGTCGGGCGTGCGTCAACGGGCTAGTCAACTGACTTCCACTTCACGATGCGGTCCTCCAGCCGAGTGATGGCGGCGTAGACGAAGACCCCTACGACGCCGACGATCAGGGTTCCGGCGATGACATAGTCCGCTCGCCCCGCCCGCTGGTACGCCACCAGCACCGTGCCGACCCCGTTCAGGGCACCGAGCAGCTCGGTGCTGATCACCACCACGAGGGCCGCGCCGGAGGCGATCCGGACGCCCGTGAAGATCGACGGGAGTGCGGTCGGCAATGCGACACTCAACTGGGTCCGCAGCCACGAGAAGCGCATCGACCGCGCCGCGTCGATCCGGGTGGGTTCGACGCCGGACAGTCCGTAGATGGTGTTGATCAGGATGGGCCAGACGATGGCGTAGACGGCCACCGCCACCTTCATCTCGGTGCCCAGCCCGAGCAGCAGAATGAAGATCGGAATCAGTGCGGTGGACGGCACTGACCGAAAGGCGTCCACCGCGACCGAGGTCGGTACGGCGAGACCGGGGATCGCTTTCGACAGCGCCCCGATCGCCACTCCGACGACCGTTGCCAGCCCGAGGGCCAGCGCCCAGGTGCCGAGAGTGTCCACCAGCCCGGACCGGAACTGCGCGGAACTCAGCAGGCCAGGCAGGTTGCCCAGGACGGCGGCCGGGCCGGGAAGGGAGTTCTCGGGGAGGGCCTCGGTCACCCGGATCAGCTGCCAGGCGAGCAGGACCGTACCCACTCCGAGGACACTGAGGGCTGCGGATCGTCCGCGTCGAGCAATATCCATGTCACTCCCTTCCCGGCGATCCCGGCTACAGGCCCCAGTCGAAGCGGGGCAGCGCCGCCAGGTGGATACTGAACCGCCCCCGGTCGTCGACGACCGTCTCGTCGCGGGTCTCGGCCCGGGACTTCACGACGTGCCGCCCGAAGTTGGGGGCGAGCGGACGCCCGACGTCGCGTTGCAGCCACAGCCGCAGCAGGTGCCGACGGCGCCCCTGTTCGGGCCAGTCGACAAAGGCGGTACGGGAATGCAGGGCGGCGTAGTTGAGCAGCCACTGGATGTCCCCGGGCCGGAACTCCATGTCCAGGGCGACTCCGGGCTCGCGGGCGATGTCGTCGAGCAGGTGCAACAGTTCGACCTGTTCCCCGGTCAGCCGAGGCACCTCGGGATAGTCCTGCGCCGAAAAGATGATCTTGCTTCCGGCGTAGATGCTGAACGTCTTCTCGACGTAGCTGACGATCGGGGAGGTGTAAAAGGGCGCCGGGGCGTCGTGATCCTGCTTGTACCAGTCGAAGTACCACGGCTCCAGCAGCAGCGGAGCCAGCTCCGGACGGCGGGCCAGCACCTCGTTGAAGAGGGTCGCTCCGCTTACCAGGCTGCTTGCTCCGCCCTGACGGGCGGCACGCAGGCAGAGCAGAGCCACCACGTCCGAGCTGTCGGAGTGGAAGTCGAGCTTGTCGCGGATCTTCGACCCGAGCGCGGTGGGATCTGCGCTGGTCTTCTCCGAGGTGGCGAGGACGTGGTCGACCAGGTCGCCAAGTTCGTTCTGCCGCATCGGAACGCCCAGGTGCAACCCGAGCAGGAAGAAGATCGCGGCCGACAGCGCGTCACTGTAGTGCTCGACCCGCAGTCCGCGGACCAGCACGAAGCCCCGACCGGAGTCGAGATCGTCGGCCCAGCGGGTGAGCCCTTCGGCAAGTGCCGGTAGCTGGTACTGCTCAGCGGTGACGGCACGCAGATCCGGGTCGTCGTCGACGAACCGCCGACCGACCCGCTCGAGTTCGGCGACCTCTGCCTCGCCGAGTTGGTACTGCCAGGACGTGTCGTCGGCGATCTCGTCGCCGCGCCATGCAGCGGGACCTTCGATCGGTTTGAGAGTTGTCATCATTGAGATTGCTCCTGAAATCGACTGGCTGCCATGCCCGAATCACACCGGAAACGGTGATCATGGGATTGTTCGACCCGTTGATGGCCGACGCCGGGGGACCGTCGCGACGGACGGCCGACCTGCCGGCGGTGTCAGAAAGCCCTCAGATTCTGGTCCGATGTCGTCGCCTGCCCACAGGCGCGCATCGGTCGGACCGCACCGCTGCGGTCCGCCTGGGGCGGCAGAGTCAAAACAGGATCATGATGCCGCCGACGGCGGCACCGAAGCGGATTCCATGACGCTTCGGATTGTTGCGGGCCCGGGTGTGCACCGACGGCACGACCGGAGGACTCGTCTCCGTCCTGGTCACCATCAGCTCACCTCCCGGGTGTCTCGCCTTTCAAGACGTCATCTTGTAATTGGCGGGGGCGGCTGTCAAGGGCAGGACACACACTTGTTACACCCCGCTACGAGCCGTTTTCCCTGCTCCCGGGCCGGTGACCCACCCCGCCCGTACGGTCCGCTTCGCCGCAACCCGGGTACGGGCACCTGCCGGCCGGGTTACGCTCCGGATCGTCCGCGCCTGCAGGGGGGAGGTCCACGTCCCGTGCGCCCGATCCGCCGTGACGATCAGGGTCCCGCCGTTGCCGAGATCCGCTCCATCCTGGTCAACCTGGAGCTGCTCGAGCCAACCCCGGGGGCCGACGTCTTCGACGCCCGCACCGAGCACGCCGTACGCGCCTTCCAGCAACTCCGTGGCCTGAGCATCGACGGCCGGGTAGGCGCGGAGACCTGGCGGGCGCTGGACGCCGCCCGCTGGCGGCTCGGCGACCGGGCGCTCTACCACTCGATACCGCAGCCGCTGGTCGGCGAGGACGTCCGGGCGCTGCAGGAACGTCTGCTGGAGATGGGCTACGACGTGGGCCGTGCCGACGGCGTGTACGGCGGGCGCACCGCCCGCTCGGTCACCCAGTTCCAGCGGGAGGTGGGACTGACCGCCGACGGCAGCTGCGGGCCGTACACCATGCACGCGATGCGCAGGCTGGGCCGCAAGGTGGTCGGCGGACGCCCGCAGTGGCTGCGGGAAGCCGACGCGTTCCGCGAGTCCGGCCCCAACCTGGTGGGCAAGACGATCGTCGTCGACCCTGGTCACGGGGGACCCGATCCCGGCGTTGTGGTCATCGACAGCGGCCGGCGCTGGTCCGAGGCGGAGCTGGCGTACGACCTCGCCGCCCGGTTGGAGGGGCGGCTGGCGGCAGCCGGGATGCGGGTGCATCTCACCCGGGGTCCGGCCACCACTTCGGTGCTCAGCGACCCGGCGCGGACCCAGCTGGCCAACGACGTCGGCGCGGACCTGTTCATCTCCCTGCACGTCGACGGGCATGCCAACCCGGCCGCCGACGGGGTCGCCACCTACCACTACGGCACCGGCAACGGGGTCACGTCGACGGTCGGCGAGCGGCTGGCCGGGCTGGTACAGCGGGAGATCGCGGTACGTACCGGCCTGCGCGACTGCCGGGTCCACGCGAAGAGCTGGGAGTTGCTACGGCTGACCCGGATGCCGGCGGTACGGGTGGACGTGGGTTATCTGACCTGCTCGGCCGACCGGGCCCGGCTGATCCGGCCCGGGTTCCGCGACCAGGTGGCAGAGGCGCTGGTCGCGGCAGTGCAGCGGATGTACTACCCGGTGGAGCTGGACGTGCCGACCGGGTCGATCGACGTACACACGCTGCGGGCGGTGGTCGACGCGACGGCGGAGGCCTGAACCACGTCAGTCAGTTCGTCGCCGCGCGGGTGGCCGGGCGCAGCAGGCTCTCCGGAGTCATCGAGCCGAGCAGCTTCTCCAAGGCGTACTCGACGTCAGACTTCCACGACAACGCGGTCCGCAACTCCAGCCGTAGCCGGGGGAACCGGGGGTGCTGCCGGACCGTCTTGAAGCCGACCGACAGGTAGAAGTCGGCTGGGGCGAGACAGCCCCGACCGGCCGTCTCCTCCGGGTCGGCGGTGGCGTCACCGAACGCCTCGATCGCCTTGATGCCCCGTTTGGTGAGATCCCGGGCCACGCCCTGCACCAGCATCCGCCCGAGGCCACCACCGGCGAACGGCTGCACCACGTGCGCCGTGGTCAGCAGTACCGCATCGGCAGAGACCGGGGACGTCGGGAACGCCATCGACCTCGGCAGGTAGGCCGGCGGCGCGTACATCACGAAGCCGGCCGGCATGCCGTCGACGTAGGCGAGCTTGCCGCAGGAACCCCACTCCAGGAGAGTCTGGGAGACCCACGCCTCCTTCTCCAGCGCCGGGTCGCCGGAGGTCCGGGCGCGGTCGGCCGCCACCGGATCGAGCTCCCAGAAGACACACCGCCGGCAGGATCTGGGTAGCTCCTCCAGCGTGTCCAGCGTCAGACTGACCAGACGTCGCGACATTGGCGATCCCCCACCACCGAACCGGTCAAGCGTTGAAACCCGCCGAGCTTCACCACGCGCCGTCTCCTGTCCCCAACGAGCGATCGTACGCCGCAACCTCGCGTCAGGGGAGAGGTCGGGCGTCCGGTCGCTGTCTTCGCAGGCCAATCCGGGTTCGCTGGTCCGACATGTGGTCGGTGTGGTAATGCCCACGCCGGACGGCGACACGCCGGACTACCATCAGACGATCAGTGCGTGTCGCGGCCCGACCCGGCACCACCGGTGCGACGCATTCCGAGGTGATGTCATGACCGGCACGACGCTCGACGACTACACCGACCGGTATGCCCGCCGGGTCCGGGGGATGACCGCCTCGGAGATCCGGGCGCTGTTCGCTGTCGCCAGTCGGCCGGAGGTGGTGTCGCTCGCTGGCGGAGCCCCGTACGTCGCCGCGCTGCCGCTGGACGCGGTCGGCGAGATGCTCGGCCGCCTCGCCGCCGAGACCGGCACCTCGACCCTGCAGTACGGCATCGGCCAGGGCACCCTCGACCTGCGGGAACGGATCTGCGAAGTGATGTCGCTGTCCGGGATCGACGTCTCGTCCGGGGCCTCCCCCGAGGACGTGGTGGTGACCGTCGGCGGGCAGCAGGCCCTCGATCTGGTCGCCCGGCTCTTCCTGGACCCGGGCGACGTGGTCCTCGCCGAGGGTCCCACCTACGTCGGCGCCCTCGGCGTATTCCAGGCGGCGCAGGCCCAGGTGGTGCACGTGCCGATGGACGCCGACGGGCTGATCCCCGAGGCGCTGGAGCAGGCGATCACCGAGGTGGCCCGGTCCGGCCGACGGGCGAAGTTCCTCTACACCATCCCGACGTTCCAGAACCCGGCTGGCGTGACACTGACCGACGAGCGCCGCGACCGGGTACTCGACATCTGCGAACGCGCCGGCCTGCTGGTCGTCGAGGACGATCCGTACGGCCAGCTGAGCTTCGACGGCGAAGCGCCGGCGCCGCTGCGGGCCCGACGCCGGCACGGCGTCTTCTACCTGAGCACCTTCTCCAAGACCTTTGCGCCAGGGCTGCGGGTCGGTTGGATTCTCGCTCCGCACGCGGTACGCGAGAAGCTGGTCATCGCCAGTGAGGCGCAGATCCTTTGCCCCAGTGCCTACGCCCAGGCCGCGGTCGCCACCTACCTGGCCACCATGCCGTGGCGGGAGCAGCTCAAGACGTACCGGGAGGTCTACCGGGAGCGGCGGGACGCGCTGCTGTCCGCGCTGACCGACCTGATGCCGGCCGGGACGACCTGGACCCGACCGAGCGGCGGCCTGTTCGTCTGGGCGTCGCTGCCGGACGGGTTGGACGCCAAAGCCATGGTCCCCCGGGCCATCGCCGCCCGGGTGGCCTACGTTCCCGGCACCGGCTTCTACGCTGACGGCTCCGGGGCCGGCAACATGCGGCTCAACTTCTCCTACCCCCCGCCGGAGCGGATCCGGGAAGGCGTCCGGCGGCTGGCCGGCGTGATGGAGCGGGAGTCGGCGATGCGCGAGGTCTTTGGACCGGTCACCGGCGGATCTGGCCGACGCCAGCGCCCCGGCGCGGACGCGCCCGGGCCTGACTTGGCATGATTCGGGCATGAGCTTAGCGCTGGACCCCACCGCAACCGCATCCTCGTCGTCGCCCGCTGCCCCGGATCCGCGCGTGCTCGTTCTCGCCGGCGGGTTGTCGTACGAACGGGACGTCTCGCTTAAGTCCGGTCGCCGGGTGCTGGACGCGCTCCGCTCGGTCGGTGTCGAGGCCGAGATGCGCGACGCCGACGTCTCGTTGATTCCAGCGCTGCGCTCCGACCCGCCGGACGCGGTGGTCATCGCGCTGCACGGGGCGACCGGTGAGGACGGCTCGCTGCGCGGCGTACTGGATCTTTGCGGCGTGCCGTACATCGGCTGCGACGCCCGCGCCGCCCGCCTGGCCTGGGACAAGCCGTCGGCCAAGGCGGTGCTGCGCGAGGCGGGCATCCCGACCCCGGACTGGGTCGCGCTGCCCCACGACCGGTTCTCCGAACTGGGTGCGGTCGCCGTGCTGGAGCGGATCGTCGAACGGCTCGGCCTGCCGCTGATGGTCAAGCCGGCGCAGGGCGGCTCCGGGCTGGGCGCGGCGGTGGTACGCGAGGCGGCGGAACTCTCCGCAGCGATGGTCGGCTGCTTCGCGTACGACTCGACGGCGTTGGTGGAGCGGTACGTCACCGGGATGGACGTCGCCGTATCGGTCGTCGACCGGGGCGCCGGACCGGAGGCGCTACCGGCCGTCGAGATCGTGCCACGCAACGGTGTCTACGACTACGCTGCCCGCTACACCGCCGGACTGACGACCTGGCACGCGCCGGCCCGGCTGGACGAGCCGGCTGCCGAGCAGGTGGCGGCGACCGCCGTCGCCGCTCACCGGGCACTCGGGCTGCGGGACCTCTCCCGCGTCGACATGATCGTCGACCCCGACGGCCGGCCGCACATCCTGGAGGTCAACGTCTCACCCGGGATGACCGAGACCTCGCTCTTGCCGCTGGCGGTCCAGGCTGGCGGACTGGACCTCGGCGAACTGCTCGCCACGCTGGTGGTACGGGCCGCGGCCCGACCGTACGACCCGGCAAACTGATCACCTGGCGCTGCCGGTCGGCGACGCCGTCGCCGAATCGCCCGCAGCCGGGACTTCGGGCCCGTCCTGGTCCGTAGCGCCCTCCGGGTCCGGGTCGTCGTCCTTCTTCGCCTCGGTACCGGCCCCCGCGGCGGCGCTGTCGTCGGCGGGGGCAGCGGCATCCTCGGCGTCGGCCGGGTCGGCAGCAAGAGGTTCCCCCGGCTGGGTCGTAGCGACGTCGCTGGCGAGTTCGCCGAGATCAGCAGCTGGTTCGATGCTCTCCATCGGCACCACGAGCTCGGCCACGCCCGGCCCTGCATCGTCGATCTCGTCGAAGTCGTCGACGCTGACCGGATGGCTCGCCTGCTCGGTGAGGTTCGACGGTGCCCGCCACTGAATCCGCGGCGGCTCGGCGAGCTGACGACCGCCGAACTCCGCCAGCCACGCGGCGACCAGCGCCAGGTTCTCCCGCCAGCGTGACTCCGAGATCGGCGGCAGGATGCTGTCCCACAGGGAAAGGAACGTGCCACGGAGCTGCAGCTGCCCGTACGGCCGAGCCAGGAACCACAGGTGCAGGTGCGCCGAGCCGTCCCCCCATCGGTTCACGTGAACCCGGGCCACGCCGTCGAGCGACCGGATCGCCCGCTCGAGCCGGACGGTCATCACGCCAAGTTCGGCCGCGAGCAGGTTCGGCAGATCGCCGAGGTCGAAGTGGGACCGGGACTCCAGGATGAGGACCATCGGTAGCCCGGTCGGGCGGTCCATCGCGCGGACCCGCCAGCGTTCGCTGACCCAGATGTACGCGTCGTCCGGGGCGGAGCAGGACGAGCACTCCGCCGTGCCCTCACCCTTGCGAGGCGGTTCGACGTCAACCGGGTCGTCGAGTCGCTTGACCCGCAGGTCGCCCTCGAAGGGGAAGGATGGCCATCGCGCGAAGTCGGGAACCGAGGCAGGGGTGTCTGGCACGACGCTGACCCTAACCGAGTCTGCGCCGCCTGTCGTTCCCCGTTTCGGCCGGCCCGCGACTCTCATCCGGAGGGACGACCGGTCTCTGGTCAGCAGCCGGCTACGGCCCGCCGTCCCCGTTTTCCACAGGAGTTATCCACAGGGCGACAGCCCGGTCTACCCGCTGTTTCACGTGAAACGAGGCACCCTGTGGAAAACGCCTGTGGAAAACGCCCGGCCCCGTACCGGATCGATCCCGGGACACCCGGGACCCGCCCGGTCGGCGGCGGATGCACCTTGGTGCCTCCGGTGGCCCGGTCTTCTCAACGATCCATCGGCCGAGTGGTAACCGGGCTCGGCGAGCCGTTTGGCGCCGCCCGGAACAGCCGTAGGTCGGCCCTCGGGGCGGGCCGGGCGAGACCGTCGTTCCGGTTCCACGTGGAACATCTCCACCGGGCGCCTCCACCGGCCCCACCGGGCAGCTACCGGGCCGGGTGGCGGCCCCCACCGGCCCACCGTTTCACGTGAAACGAACCGCGCGGTCGCCTCCGCCCGGCCGACCGGCGAGAAGCGGGTGCCGGCGCCGGGTGGACTGCCTGCGAGGGTGGACCGGCCGGCAAGGGCGGGGTCCGGGGCGTTGCAGCGGGGCGGGCAGGGACCGCAGGAACAAGGGCTGGTGTTTCACGTGAAACACCAGCCCTTGCGAGGACATGCCATCTGCCGGGTCGGCGGACCGGCCCGGCAGATCAGTCGACGGCCCCAGAGGAGTCGTCTCCGTCGCCCACTCCGATGATCCCGACGATCCGCTCCAGGTCGTCTACCGTGGCGAACTCGATCGTGATCTTGCCCTTGCTCCGCCCGATGTCGACCTTGACCCGGGTGTCGAATCGGTCGGACAAGCGATCGGCGAGATCGGTGAGGGCCGGGGCGTGGGCCTTCGGGCGTCGCTGCGGACTGGCCGTACGCTTCGCCGAGTCCTCGGTTCCGGCGAGTGCCACCAGTTCCTCGGTGGCCCGGACCGAGAGCCCTTCGGCGACGATGCGTAGCGCCAGGGCGTCCTGGGCGTCGGAATCGTCGAGGCTGAGCAGCGCCCGGGCGTGACCGGCCGACAGCACTCCGGCGGCCACCCTCCGCTGCACCTGAGCCGGCAGATTCAACAGCCGGATCGTGTTGGAGATCTGCGGCCGGCTCCGGCCGATGCGCCTGGCGAGTTCTTCGTGGGTCGCCCCGAACTCGTCGAGCAACTGCTGGTACGCGGCCGCCTCCTCGAGCGGGTTGAGGTTGGCCCGGTGGATGTTCTCCAGCAGCGCGTCCCGGAGCATCGCGTCGTCCCTGGTGTCCCGGACGATCGCGGGGATGGACTCCCGGCCGATCGCCTGCGCGGCACGCCAGCGGCGTTCCCCCATCACCAGCTCGTACTGCTCACCGTCGTCCAGCTGTCGTACGACGATCGGCTGCAGGAACCCGACCTGCTCGATCGAGACCTTCAGCTCCTCGAGCGCCTCGTCGTCGAAGACCTGCCGGGGCTGCTTCGGGTTCGGCACGATCGCGGCGACCGGCAGCTCCGCGAACCGGGCACCGGGCACCGGCGACAGATCGGCGGGCAGCGGCGCAGCCGGTTCCGTCGCGACGGCAGCAGAGGTGCCGACGCTGCCGGAGACGGCTGCGGTGGCCGGTGACGGGGTCACCGGCGCCGAGGCCGGCTGTGCGGCACCCGGCTGAACCGGAGCGGTGGTGGGGATGAGGGCACCGAGCCCGCGCCCAAGCCCGCCCTTCGGACGGTTCTTCATGCCCTGCCTCCCGCTCCAACCACCGTGTCAGACATTGCGACCGACCCGAGCGACACCGCGCTCGGCGATTTCCTGGGCCGCCTCGAAGTAGCTTGTTGCACCCCGCGATCCGGGATCGTAGGTCATCACCGACTGGCCGTAGCTCGGTGCCTCCGAGACCCGGACGTTGCGGGGGATGACCGACTGGAGCACCTTGTCCCCGAAGTGGTTGCGCACGTCCTGCTCGACGGCGTCAGCCAGCCGGGTCCGGCGGTCGTACATCGTGAGCAGGATGGTGGAGACGTCCAGCGTCGGGTTGAGATGCTGCCGGACCAGGTTGATGTTGTTGATCAACTGGTTGAGTCCTTCCAGCGCGTAGTACTCGCACTGGATCGGGATCAGCACCTCTTGCGCGGCGACCAGCGCGTTGACCGTCAGCAGACCCAACGACGGTGGGCAGTCGATGAACACGTAGTCCAGCTCGACCGGGTACGCCGTGATGGCTCGGGACAGCCGGGACTCCCGGGCCACCACGGAGACCAGCTCGATCTCGGCCCCGGCCAGATCGATCGTCGCGGGAACGCACCAGAGGTCGGGTATCCCCTCGACCGGCTGCGCCACCTCGGTCAGCGGGACGTTGTCGATCAGGCAGTCGTAGACGTCCGGTACGCCTGCGTGGTGCGGGACGTTGAGTCCGGTCGAGGCGTTGCCCTGTGGGTCGAGGTCGACAACCATCACCCGGTTCCCGTGCAGCGCCAGGGCCACCGCGAGATTCACCGTAGTGGTCGTCTTACCGACGCCCCCCTTCTGGTTGGCCACGCACATCACCCGGGTCCGGTCCGGCCGGGGCATGGTCACCTCGCCGCTGGGGTTCAGAATCTGCACGGCGCGCAAAGCCTCCATTGCCAAGGGGGGATCATCCTCTTCCCGATTCGGTGTTTCACGTGAAACGTACGGCTCGTCGGCGGCCGGGGAGGTCGGGTTGGGCGCCGGTTGCTCCGGCGTCGGGGGTGCGGCGCCGACCGACGTGTCCGCTACGAGCGGCACGCCGGCCCGGGTCGGGTCGCCCGGCGTTGTGGGCACCGGCACCGTCGTGGGCGGCTGAGGTGCCCCACTGACCGGCACCGCCCCGCCCTCCGGCCAACCCGGGTGGTACGCCGTTTCACGTGAAACCAACGTGGGGTCGCCGACACCGTGGCGCTCGCCGGTCAACCGCGGATCCTCGTAACTACCGTTGTCATGCACCGTGTCATCCCTGCCCGCGTTGGATGGATCGGCACCGCCAGCGCTCACGACCGCGCTTCGGGCGTGGCGTGCGGACCGGCACGGGGCGGCAGGAGTCGTGCAACTTCGCGTTGCCGCCCGGTCCAGACTATCGACGCGCGGTCAGCCTACGGGGATCAGGGCCGGTGTGGCCACGGCCGACTGTCCGACGTGTCGCAGCCTTCACGTCGTTCCGCTCCGCCATCAGGGCGGGTTCGGCCGTCACCCCCGGGTCCGCCGCGACGAACGCGGCCGTACTCGGTCGCCGCGTTCCGAGCGGCGTCGACCACCCGCCCCGGGCACCGGAGCGGCCCGCTCGATCTCCACCACGGTGGTCGGCGGGTCGAGCCATCGTTCGCCGCAGCGACGCAGCACCGGATCACCGCCACCCGACCGAACCACCGCCGATCGGTGCTCGGTGATCTCCGCCCCGGCCGAATCGCCCTTCATGGCGAGCAGCCGCCCACCGGGCTCGACCAGCGGTAGACACCAGCCGGCCAGCCGGTCGAGTGGGGCCACCGCCCGCGCGGTGACCACCGGTGCCGCACCGTCGGGGAAATCCCGGCGCAGTTCCTCGGCCCGGCCACGCAGCACGTCGACCCGGTCGGTGAGGCCAAGGACCGACACCGCCTCGACGAGAAAAGCGGTACGCCGGGCCAACGGCTCAACCAGGATGACGCTGAGGTCCGGCCGCGCCACGGCCAGGACCAGCCCGGGTAGACCGGCCCCGGATCCGACGTCCAGCACCGTCGCTCCGTCGGGCACGAGTTCGCCGACGACCGCGCAGTTCAGCAGGTGCCGTTCCCAGAGCCGGGGCACCTCGCGCGGCCCGATGAGTCCACGGAGCAGTCCTTCCGAGGCCAGCAGGCCGGCGTACCGGACCGCTAGCCGCAGCTGCTCGGCACCGAAAATCTCGCGGGCGGACTCGGGGGGCGACGCCAGCGTGGCCGGTCCTGACGGAACGGGCGCTCCCGACGGAACCGGCCCGGACGGGTTCCCGTCCGGGCCGGTAGCCACCCGATCAGTCTGCTCGGGCAGATCGGTCATGGTGCTCAGTCGGCCGGCCGGACGACGATGCGCCGGGTCGGTTCGACACCCTCGGACTCGCTCAGCACGCCGTCGAGTGCATTCACCACGTCGTGTACGCACTTGCGCTCGAAGGCGGACATCGGCTCCAGCCGCACCGGCTCGCCGTACTCCTTGACCTTCTCCACCGCGTTCTTCGCCACCGCGGCCAACTCCTTGCGCCGGTTGTTCCGGTAACCGCCGACGTCCAGCAGTAGCCGGCTGGGCGATCCGGTCTGCCGGAAGACCGCGAGCCTGGTCAGCTCCTGGAGCGCCTCCAGGGTCGCACCCCGCTGCCCGACCAGGGCACTGAGCTGCCCGCCGACCACCTCCACCACGGGACGGCCGCCGGAGACCAGCTCGTCGATGTCGCCGTCGTAGTCGAGGATGTCCAGCAGTCCCTCGACGTAGTCGGCGGCGATTTCGCTCTGCTGGAACAGGTCGTTGTCGGTGGCGGCGGAAGCGGGCGCTGACGCGCCCTTGCCGGCCGCGTCCTCGTCAGCCTCGTCGGTGCCCGCGTCGTCGGCGTCGCCAGGGCGGTCGTCGGCGCTGTCGGCGGCCCGGGCCGGGACAACCTCCTCGTCGACAGACGGGTCGGCACTGGGCAGGCTGGTATCGGTCACGGTGTCATCTCCGTACTCGCTCGGCGGAACCGGTCGGTCCGCTGGTTACCGAGGACCGGCGGACGGGCGCCGTGCCCTCGGGAGGTCTACGTTGCCGCCGTTGCGGCTGTGCGGGACGCCCCGCCGGCCACCGGAAACGCCCGCCAGCAGTAGCCGGCCGCCGGGACGCCTGCCCGGTCAACCCGGACGCTTCGCCGGCCGCCGCTTCTTCGGGTTGACCGGCTTGGCACCAGGCTTGGGCTTGAGACCCTCGCGGACCGGGGCCGGCTCCGGGGCGGCGGCCTCGGCACCGTTGCCGCGTCGGGCGAAGACACCGGCCGACTTGGGCTTGGCGTCGGTCGTGCCGGGCTTGCGTGACTGGCCGGCACCGGACTTCGCCGCCGGCCGACCGGCCGGTTTCGAGGTCGAGGTCGATTTCGCAGCCGGCTTCCCCTTGCCGGCCGGCATCGGCGGGGGCGGGAACTTGCGCAGTACCCACTGCTGCTGGCCAAGCGTGACCATGTTGTTCACCACCCAGTAGATGATGACGCCGATCGGGAAGATCGCGCCGGAGATGAGCAGCGAGGCCGGGATGCCGTAGAGCATCAGCCGCTGGATCATCTTCTGCTGCGGGTCCTCCGCCCAGCCGGTCTTGAGGATCATCTGTCGGCTGGTCAGGTAGGTGGTCACGATCATGACGACCACCAGGATCCCGGCGATCACCTTGACCGTGGTGCCGCTGGCACCCATCGCCGCCAGCTCGTCGGCCGTCGAGCCGAACCGCCCGGCGATCGGCGCGGTGAACAGGCTGGCCCGGGAGGCCTCGTAGAACTGGTCCGCGGTCCAGCCGTACAGGTCGACGTTGCGGGTCTGCTCCGGGTTCAGCCGGCGCAGGATGTGGAACAGGCCGAGGAAGACCGGGATCTGCAGGAACATCGGAAGGCAACCCATCAGCGGGTTGGCCTTCTCCTTCCGGTACAGCTCCATCATTTCCTTCTGGAGCGTCTCCCGGTCACCCTTGTGCTTCTCCTGCAGCTCCTTGACCTTCGGCTGCAGCGCCTGCATGGCCCGCTGTGACTTGATCTGCTTGACGAAGACCGGGAACAGGATCACCCGGACCGTGACCACCAGGAAGATGATGGCCAGGATCCACGACCAGTTGGTGCCGAGCACCTCGGTCGACGGCACACCGATCCGGTCCCAGGCCGAGTGCCAGAACAGGAGGATCCACGAGATGGCCCAGTAGATCCAGTCGAGACTCAATTCGGGGCTCCAGTCGCATCGGCACGGCGGCCGCCCGGCATCGGTACCGGGTCATATCCACCGGGGTGGAAGGGATGACAGCGCAGCAGGCGCCAACCCGCCAACAGCACCCCCCGAAGTGCTCCGCGCCGGGCGATCGCCTCCTGGGCGTACGCACTGCACGACGGGTAGAACCGACAGCGGGCCGGCAGAGCCGGGCTTATCCAACGACGGTACGCGACGATCGCACCTGTCAGCAGGCGGCCACCCGGTGTCGCGGGGCGAGGTAGATCGTCGGAGGCGGTCATCGGGCGTCCCCCGCTCTGGCCCGGGTCCGGGGTCCGGTGCGCGGCACGCCGGACGGGCGATCACCGGAGGTGCCGCGGGAACGGCGGTCGGCGGCGCGGACCGCGGCGGACAGCGCGGCGTCAAGGTCGACGGCCAGCCCGGCCGAGGAGGCTCCGGCGGCCGGCGGGAGGGCCCGGACGACCAGCAGGGCACCGCCCGGTAACGCTGCCAGCCGGGACCGGACAAGGTGTCGGAGCCGACGACGCACCCGGTTGCGGGTCACCGCGTTGCCGACCGCCTTGGAGACGATGAAACCGGCCCGGGCACCGGAGCCACCGGTCGGCCCCGGTTGGTCGCCCGGCACCGCAGACGGCAGCAACAGGTGTACGACGAGCGAGCCACGGCCGGCCCGCCGACCCATGCGTACGACCTCGGTGAAGTCGGCACGATTCCGTACGCGCTCAGCGGCGGCCAGCATGGCGGTTAGATCTCCACGACGCCCGCGAAGACCATCAGGCGGACAGGCGGGCGCGGCCCTTGGCGCGGCGGGTGGAGAGGATGGCACGGCCGGCACGCGTACGCATCCGCAGCCGGAAGCCGTGGGTCTTGGCACGCCGGCGGTTGTTCGGCTGGAAGGTGCGCTTGCTCACGTCAGACTCTCCGTCAGGTGTGGCTCCCGGCCGGCGGCCCGGAGTCAGATGATCAGACCGGCTGTCGGTCAGGCCGGCGGTTGGTCAGATCCGGCCGTTGGTCGGGCCGGCGGTTGGTCAGAACCGGCGGTGCAGATCTGATCCGGCCCGTTGGTCAGGCCGACGGTGCAGGTCTGCGCCAGTGCGTCGTGAGGGCACAACACACCCGACTAGCTTATCAGAGGGGACCAGCGCCGACGGCTGGCCCGCCGCCGGCCACCGCCGGTGATCCGGCCGTGGAGCGACGCGGCCAGTGCCGCTACACGGTTTTCACCGGAACCGACAACGGGGACCGGCGACCGCCGGTTGAACGGTTGTGGACAACGCTGTTAGCGTGCCCGATTGCCGGTCAAGCATCAGGCAGCACCTGGCACCGCTTCATCGGTACGAACCAGGCAGCCGGGCCGGTCGCCCGCGACGGTGATCGACACCGGGCGCCGAGCCGGCAGGGGGCAGGTTCGGCGGACGACGGGGAGCCGCGGTCAGCAGTACACACAGGTTGTGGATAACTTGTGGATGACGGTCAGTTCAGCGGCCCGCAGCATGGCTCGTCGTACCTGTTCGAGAGCGGGACCGATCCCGACCGGCGGCCGACACAGAGACAGTGCCGGCGGCCGGGTACTCGGATGCGATGGGGGTGGCGCTACGGTGGCCGAGACGATAGACCTCGGCGCGGTCTGGTTGGCGACCACGGACGAGCTGGCGGACGAGATCGTCTCCGCCCAGCAGCGGGCCTATCTGCGGCTCACCCGGCTGCGCGCCATCGTCGAGGACACCGCGCTGTTGTCCGTACCCGACGCGTTCACCCGCGACGTCATCGAATCGCGACTGCGCCCGGCGATCACCGAGGCGCTGTCGCGGCGGCTCGGCCGACCGATCCAGGTGGCGGTCACCGTCCGTCCGCCGGAGGACGGTCAGGGTCGACCGGTCGGCACGGTGTACGGCACCGCCACCGTCGAGACCCGGCTGCACCACCCGGACGAACCCGACCCACGGCTGGGCCCGCCCCCGCCCGGACCGGACCACCGCGACACCGACAACCACCGCTGGGACCGCGAGGGCATTGCCGGACCCGAGGCGCCGGAGCCGATCAGCGGCGTGCCGGACACGCCCGACGGACCCCGTGCGCCGGAGCACCGCGTCGGCGTACCCGAGGCATTGGACGGCGCCACCGGCCGGCTGCCGGTGGTGCCGGCGGCCCGGACCGGCGACCAGGGCGCGCTCTTCGGTGACGACTACGCCGCCGGACCGCCAGGTCCGCAACGGCTCGACCACGACCTCGAACCGCCGGCGCAGCAACGCTCGGCCCGGCCGCCGACCGACTACCGCCCACCGGACCAACGGTACGGCGGCGTCGGCGACAGCCTGCCGACCAGCCCGCCCGACAGCGGCCCGGGGCGGGGTGGGCTGGACCATCGCGGCACCGGCCGGGACGACCGCCGGCTGACCGGACCGGGGGTGGACACCGGCGGAAACCGGCTCAACCCGAAGTACATGTTCGAGACGTTCGTCATCGGCTCCTCGAACCGGTTCGCGCACGCCGCGTCGGTCGCGGTGGCCGAGTCACCGGCGAAGGCGTACAACCCGCTGTTCATCTACGGCAGCTCGGGGTTGGGCAAGACCCACCTGCTGCATGCCATCGGTCACTACGCCACCACCCTCGGGCACGCCCGGTCGGTGCGGTACGTGTCGACCGAAGAGTTCACCAACGACTTCATCAACTCGCTGCGTGATGACAAGACCAGCGCCTTCCAGCGCCGCTACCGTGACGTGGACATCCTCCTGATCGACGACATCCAGTTCCTGGAGAACCGGGAGCGGACCCAGGAGGAGTTCTTCCACACCTTCAACACGCTGCACAACGCCAACAAGCAGATCGTGATCACCTCGGACCGGTCACCGAAGCAGCTCGCCACCCTGGAGGATCGGCTGCGGACCCGCTTCGAGTGGGGGCTGCTCGCCGACATCCAGCCGCCCGACCTGGAGACCCGGATCGCCATCCTGCAGAAGAAGGCGGCCCAGGAGCGGCTGTACGCGCCCCCGGACGTGCTGGAGTTCATCGCGTCCCGGATCGCCAACTCGATCCGGGAGCTGGAGGGCGCGTTGATCCGGGTCACCGCATTCGCCAGTCTCACCCGGTCCCCGGTCGAGCTGAGCCTGGCCGAGGAGGTCCTGCGGGACTTCATCCCGGACGGCGCCGGCCCGGAGATCACCGCCGACCAGATCATGGTGGCCACCGCCGACTACTTCGGGGTCAGCCTGGAGGACCTGCGCGGTCACTCACGTTCCCGGGTGCTGGTCAACGCCCGCCAGGTCGCCATGTACCTGTGTCGTGAGCTGACCGACCTGTCGCTGCCCCGGATCGGACAGGCGTTCGGTGGCCGGGACCACACCACGGTGATGCACGCCGACCGCAAGATCCGGCAGCAGATGGCGGAACGCCGGTCCCTCTACAACCAGATCGCCGAGCTGACCAACCGGATCAAGCAGATCGCCTGACGGCCCGCCGATCCGGCGGCCGATCCGGCGGCCGGGCCGTGCGCCAAGCCGTGTGCCGGTCCGTCCGCCCTTTCGTGCGCCGGTTGATCCGGCGGATCACTCACAGGTTCATCCACAGGTTTTCCACCGTGGCCGCCGCCGGGCGGTGGATGACACCTGCATCCCGCCCGCCCGGTTGTCCACAGGCTGTGGACAACTATTGGGGAAACCGCTGTGGACAATCACTCTCAGTCACAGTTTGTCCACAGGCCCGCCACCGCCTGTGGGGATCCTGTTGAAGGTTCTGGGGACGACGGACCGGCATGGTGCCGGCAGCTTGTCCACAGCTGGGGACGAACCCTCGGGATAACCGGTGGACAACCGGTGGATAACTCGGCCCGGCTGTGGGCAGCCGGGCGGCCTGTGGATAACGACCCCGGTTGTACCCAGCCCTCTCCACAGGTAATCCACCGCCATCGAACCCATCTGACCTGCGTAAACGCGAGATGTCCACAGAGTGCACAGCCCCGATGAAGACGATGAGATTTATCTTCTAGACAACAAAAACCAATCACCGGCGTTGGGGATAGGTGTGGATGCAGCCGACCTTGCCGCACCTGCCGGTCCGGTCGACCGGCAGAAGTCCGGGGCCGGGCGCACGGGCCCTGCGGTCTGGCCTATCGTTCGGTGAGGTCCGTCGACCGATGACGGTCGAGCCGCCCAGGGACCGCCTCGGGTCCGGCACCACCGAAGATCGTTCGATCGAGTCGACGCGGAGGCACGGCATGAAGTGCGGAGGCATGGGATGAAGTTCCGGGTGGAGCGCGATGCGCTCGCCGACGCGGTGGCCTGGACGGCCAAGAGCCTGCCGAACCGGCCGTCGGTGCCGGTGCTGGCCGGCGCGATGCTCCGGGTCACCGACGGTTCCCTGCAGGTCTCAGGATTCGACTACGAGGTTTCCAGCCAGGTGACCGTCGATGTGCAGGGCGATGCCGACGGCTCGGCCCTGGTCTCCGGTCGGCTGCTCGCCGAGATCACCAAGTCGCTTCCGGCCAAGCCGGTCGACATCGCAGCGGTCGGTGCGCATCTGGAGCTGGTCTGCGGCAGCGCCCGGTTCACCCTGCCGACCATGCCGGTGGAGGACTATCCGACCCTGCCCGAGATGCCGGCCAGCGCCGGCCGGGTCGACGCCCCGACGTTCGCCGCCGCGGTCGCCCAGGTCGCGGTGGCCGCTGGCCGCGACGAGACGCTGCCGATGATGACCGGGGTTCGGGTCGAGCTGGAGGGCAGCCGGCTCGCCATGCTCGCCACCGACCGGTACCGGCTGGCCATCCGGGAGATCGACTGGCAGCCGGACGATCCGGAGATCAGCCTGAACGCGCTGGTGCCCGCCCGCACCCTGGCCGACACAGCCAAGACGCTCGGGCCGATCGGCGGCGAGGTCACCATCGCGCTGGCGCACGGCGGGGCCGGCGAAGGCATGATCGGGTTCGCCGGCGGCACCCGCCGGACCACCAGCCGGCTGCTGGACGGGGCCAACTACCCGCCGGTCCGGTCGCTCTTCCCGAGCAGCCACAACGCCGAGGCCCGGGTGGCCGTGAGCACTCTCGTCGAGGTGGTACGCCGGGTCGCCCTGGTCGCCGAGCGCACCACCCCGGTGCTGCTCAGTTTCAGCGCGGACGGGCTCGTGGTGGAGGCCGGCAACACCGAGGAGGCGCGGGCCAGCGAGGCGATGGAGGCCGCGTTCACCGGTGAGCCGCTGACCATCGGGTTCAACCCGCAGTACCTGATCGACGGCCTGCAGAACCTCGGCTCGGCCACGGCGGTGTTCACCTTCGTCGACGCGTTCAAGCCCGCGGTGATCTCGCCGGCCGGCGAGGACGATCAGATCATCCCCGGCTACCGCTATCTGATCATGCCGATCCGGGTAACCCGGTAACACCGGTACACCCGGTGGGCGACGATCGGGCAGCGACGAAGGGGGCACACCGTGCAGTTGGGCATCATCGGCCTGGGCCGGATGGGCGGCAACATGCGGGACCGGCTACGCGACGCCGGTCACCAGGCGTACGGCTATGACCGGGACCCGGCGGTCAGCGACGTTGCCAGCCTCGCCGAGCTGGTCGACCGGCTCGCCGCCCCGCGGGCCGTCTGGATGATGGTCCCGGCCCAGGTGACGTCGTCGGTCGTCGATGAGCTGTGCGGCCTGCTCGACGCCGGCGATCTGGTGATCGACGGCGGCAACTCGCGGTTCAGCGACGACGGGCCGCGCGCGGCCCGGCTGGCCGAGCACGGCGTCGGCTACCTCGACGTCGGGGTGTCCGGCGGGGTGTGGGGCCGGCAGGCCGGGTACGGGCTGATGGTCGGCGGCGACGCCGAGCACGTCCAGCGGATGATGCCGATCTTCGAGACGCTCAAGCCGCCGGCGGAGCACGGCTTCGTGCACGCCGGCCCGGTCGGTGCCGGACACTACGCGAAGATGGTGCACAACGGCGTGGAGTACGCGTTGATGCACGCCTACGCCGAGGGCTACGAGCTGATGCTGCAGAGCGAGTTGATCACCGACGTGCCCGGGGTGATCAAGTCCTGGCGCGACGGCACCGTGGTCCGGTCCTGGTTGCTGGATCTGCTGGACGCCGCGCTCGACGAGGACCCGCAACTGGCGGCGCTGCGGGGGTACGCCGAGGACACCGGCGAAGGGCGCTGGACGGTCGACGAGGCGATCCGGCTCGGGGTGCCGATGAACGTGATCGCGGCCTCGCTGTTCGCCCGGTTCACCTCACGGCAGGACGACTCCCCGGCGATGAAGGCGGTCGCCGCCCTGCGCAACCAGTTCGGCGGACACGCCGTGCAGTCCAGCCCCTGACCTCCGTGTACGTCCGCCGTCTCGAACTGATCGATTTCCGCTCGTACCAGCGGGTCGAGCTTACCTTCGAACCGGGTGGCAGCGTGCTGGTCGGGCCGAACGGGGTCGGCAAGACCAACCTCGTCGAGGCGCTCGGCTACCTGGCGACGCTGGGTAGCCACCGGGTCGCCACCGACGCGCCGCTGGTCCGGGTCGGCGCCGACTCGGCGATCATCCGCTGCCTGGTCGTGCACGACCAACGGGAGCTGCTGGTCGAACTGGAGATCGTGCCGGGTCGGGCCAACCGGGCCAGGCTGGGCCGGTCGCCGACCCGCCGGGCGCGGGAGGTGATCGGTGCGCTGCGGCTGGTGCTGTTCGCCCCCGAGGATCTGGAGATCGTCCGGGGCGACCCGGCCGAACGCCGCCGCTACCTGGACGAGCTGCTGGTCACCCGGCTGCCCCGGTTCGCCGGCGTACGGGCCGACTACGACCGGGTGGTCAAGCAGCGCAACGCGTTGCTGCGCAGCGCGTACCTGGCCCGCAAGACCGGAGGTGACCGGGGCGGTGACCTGAGCACGCTGGACGTCTGGGACGCCCATCTGGCCCGGCACGGAGCCGAGCTGCTCGCCGGCCGGTTGGAGCTGGTCACCGCACTGGCCCCGCACGTGGCCAAGGCGTACGACGCGGTGGCCGCCACCAGCGCGGCGGCCGGCATCAGCTACCGGCCGTCGATCGATCTGCCGGATGCCGGGACGGTGCCGCCGGCGGCGGACCGGTCCGCGCTGGAGTCAGCGCTGCTGGCCGCGCTCGGCGAGGCCCGCCGCAGTGAGGTCGACCGCGGCGTCACCCTGGTCGGCCCGCACCGCGACGACCTGCATCTGACGATCGGCAGCCTGCCGGTGAAGGGGTACGCCAGCCACGGCGAATCCTGGTCCTGCGCGCTGGCGCTGCGGCTGGCCGCGTACGACCTGCTCCGCGCGGAAGGCATCGAGCCGGTCCTGGTCCTCGACGACGTGTTCGCCGAACTGGACAGCGGCCGCCGGGAACGGCTCGCCGAGTTGGTCGCCGGGGCCAGCCAACTGCTGGTGACCTGCGCGGTGGCCGAGGACGTCCCGGTAGCGTTGCGCGGGGCACGCTTCGAGGTCAGCCGTGGGGAGGTACGCCATGTCGGATGAGCCGCAGCACGGTGAGCCGGCGCAGGCTGCCGACCAGCCGCCGATCCTGCCCCCGCCGTCGACCGGTCCGCAGCTGGCCAGGGCGGTGCTGGACGCGGCCCGCGCCCGTCGGGAGGCGAACCGGCCCCGCCGCCGGACCGGTGGCGGCAGCGACGCGGGGGGAGCCGGGTCGGGCGGCCGACGACTGCGCGGCTACTCGGGCCCAGGGCCGGACCCCCGCGATCCCCAACTGTTCGGCGACGTGCTGGCCCGGCTGGTCAAGGCGCGCGGCTGGCAACGGCCGGCCGCCGAGGCGACCGTCTTCGGTGCCTGGGAACGGGTGGTCGGGCCGGAGGTGGCCAAGCACAGCCGCCCGGTCAAGTTGGAGAACGGCGAGTTGACGGTCGAGGCGGAGTCGACCGCGTGGGCGACCCAGCTACGTCTGCTCGCCCGCTCATTGCTGCGCCAGATCGCCGCCGAGGTCGGGCACAACGTGGTGACGAAACTGCACATCCACGGCCCGGCCGCGCCGTCCTGGTCGAAGGGTCCGCGGCGGGTCCGCGGTCGTGGCCCGCGCGACACGTACGGTTGATCCCACCCGGCCGGCCCGCTCCCTGGCCGCCGCCGGCCGCCCGGAAGACGCCGGCCGCCCGGAAGACGCCGGCCGCCCGGGATCAGGCTTCCGCGTCGGCGTAGACGGCGAAGCCGCGGTCGGCGCAGCGGCGGTAGAAGCGGGACAGCACCGCCAGCTCCGACCGGGGGAAGCTCCACTGCGGCGCGTCACCGGCGTCGTCGCGTAGCGCGTCGAGCCGGCTGTCCAGCCAGCGCAGCTGCTGTTCGGCGAGCCGGGCCCCGGCGAGGGCGTCACGCAGCACCGCCCCGACCGTGTCGAAGGTGACGGTGTCGCCGTACCGGTCGTGGCCGTCGACGAACCGCTCCAGGCCGCCGGCGATCCAGGCACAGCCGTCCGGGTCGATCACCGGGTCCTCGTCCTCGGCGGCCGCCTCGGTGGCGTACAGCACTCCGGTCAGCCCCAGCAGCAGGTCCACCAGCTCGGTGTAGGCGGTGGCCCGGACACTGCCGGTCTTCGCGATGTAACCGGCGAGCGCGGCGGTCGGCGCCGCGACGTCGGCCTGCTCCGCCAGCTTGTCGAAGTCGACGAACTCGGCCGGTGCGACCGGTTCGTAGAACTCGCCGACCCGTGGCCATTGCACCGCGACGTTGTCCAGCCCCATCGCAAGCGTCACCCTTCTCCAGCTGGTGGCCCGGGTCGGGTGCGCATCCGCGATGCTGCTGCCCGGTGCGAGCCTGTGCGGTAGCGGCACTGTAGCGGCATCCGGGTAGTCGTTTCACCTTCAGGTGGCCCGGCGGGCCGCGTGACCGACGGCGCGGTGCCCCGTGGCCGTCCGAATGACGGATCTGGTGCGTGTGGGGGTGGTCGCGGTGGGTGGGGTGCGGCCGGCTACGAACCTCTCAGCCGCTTTACGGGGGTGCCGCGTCCCGGTTATGTCGGCTCGGCACAGTAGGATCGGAGACAGAGACGAGGGAGACCCGCGCGGCGCGACGATCCGGAGCCCGCCCGGCAGGATCACCGACGAGGTGACCGCCGGCAGCCGTGATCGCCGGACCGTACGGGGCCCAGCCGTTCGTGATCCGCGGGTCCGCTGCGGCGTACGGCGCGTTTCGCCACCCGTCGGCGATCCACCCGGAAGATGCGGGTTGTCGGCCATGGTGCCGGTTCGCGTCCGCCCGCCGTCGGAAGATCCGCCGAACCCCGCGTCCCTGTGCCGTCGAGGCCCAGGTGTGCGAGAAAGTGGCTGAGGGTGTCAGCGCAGAACAACCAGGAGTACGGCGCCGAGTCGATCACCGTGCTGGAGGGTCTCGAGGCGGTCCGCAAGCGACCGGGCATGTACATCGGTTCGACCGGTGAGCGCGGCCTGCACCACCTGGTCTGGGAGGTCGTGGACAACGCGGTCGACGAGGCGCTGGCCGGGCACTGCGACACCATCGAGGTGGTGCTGCTCGCCGACGGCGGGGTGCGGGTCACCGACAACGGCCGCGGTTTCCCGGTGGACCTGCATCCGAAGCTGAAAAAGCCGGGTGTCGAGGTCGCCCTGACCGTGCTGCACGCCGGCGGCAAGTTCGACGGTAAGGCGTACGCGGTCTCCGGTGGCCTGCACGGGGTCGGCGTCTCGGTGGTCAACGCGCTCTCCGTGAAGATGGAGGTCGAGATCCACAAGGCCGGCCACGTCTGGCGGCAGCAGTACGCCAACTCGAAGCCGACGCCGCTGGACAAGGGCGAGACGACGAACCGGACCGGGTCCGCGGTCGCCTTCTGGCCGGATCCGTCGATCTTCGAGACCACCGAGTACGCGTTCGAGACGATCTACCGCCGCCTGCAGGAGATGGCCTTCCTCAACCGTGGGCTGACCATTCAGCTGCGCGACGAGCGGGTGGCCGACGACGATGGAAAGCACCGCGAGGTCACTTTCTGCTACAAGGGTGGTATTTCGGACTTTGTCCGCCACCTCAACGCCTCGAAGAACCCGATCCACAAGAGCGTGGTCGAGTTCGGCGCGGAGGAGGAGGGCATGTCGGTCGAGATCGCCATGCAGTGGAACGAATCGTACGGTGAGTCGGTCTACACCTTCGCCAACACCATCAACACCCACGAGGGCGGCACCCACGAGGAGGGCTTCCGGTCCGCGTTGACCAGCGTGGTCAACAAGTACGCCATGGACAAGAAGCTGCTCAAGGGTGACGAGAAGCTCTCCGGCGAGGACATCCGGGAAGGGCTTGCCGCGATCATCTCGGTCAAGCTGGCCAACCCGCAGTTCGAGGGTCAGACCAAGACCAAGCTGGGCAACACTCCGGTGAAGAGCTTCGTGCAGCGGGTCTGCAACGAGTGGCTGGTCGACTGGCTGGACCGCAACCCGGCCGAAGGCAAGATGATCATCACGAAGGCCACCCAGGCGGCCCGCGCCCGGATCGCCGCCCAACAGGCCCGCAAGCTGGCCCGGCGCAAGTCGTTGCTGGAGTCCGGGTCGATGCCGGGCAAGCTGGCCGACTGCCAGTCCACCGACCCGCGCGAGTCGGAGGTCTTCATCGTCGAGGGCGACTCGGCCGGCGGCTCGGCCAAGCAGGGGCGGGATCCGCGTACCCAGGCGATCCTGCCGATCCGGGGCAAGATCCTCAACGTGGAGAAGGCCCGGATCGACCGGGTGCTGAAGAACAACGAGGTCCAGGCGCTGATCACCGCGCTGGGCACCGGCATCCACGACGACTTCGACATCGAGAAGCTGCGCTACCACAAGATCGTGCTGATGGCCGACGCGGACGTGGATGGCCAGCACATCCAGACGCTGCTGCTGACCCTGCTGTTCCGGTTCATGCGTCCGCTGGTCGAGTTGGGCCACGTCTACCTGGCGGCCCCGCCGCTGTACAAGATCAAGTGGAACCGGAAGGGCGACGACGCCCAGTACGCGTACTCCGACCGGGAGCGCGACGGACTGATCGTGCTGCGCCAGCAGAAGAAGCCGAACGCCAAGCCGGACGACATCCAGCGCTTCAAGGGCCTGGGCGAGATGAACTACCCCGAGCTGTGGGAGACGACGATGAACCCGGCGACGCGTACGCTGCGTCAGGTGACTCTGGACGACGCAGCAACCGCCGACGAGCTGTTCAGCGTTCTGATGGGTGAGGACGTCGAGGCGAGGCGCTCCTTCATCCAGCGCAACGCCAAGGACGTCCGCTTCCTGGACATCTAGCCCCCCGCGCGGCCGGGCGACCCCCGAACCGGGGCCGGCTCGGCCGCGTCATCAGCAACTTCGCCAGCTTCCACAGCCGTTGTCCAGCACCGGTATGACGGTTTTAAAGGTTGATAAGGGTTAACTGTGACGGATACTCCCGAGTCCTTCGGCAGCGAGCCGGATCCCGTGGCAGCCGCCGCGTCCGCGGTCGCCCGCCACGATCGCATCGAGCCGGTCGGGCTGGAAGTCGAGATGCAGCGTTCGTACCTCGACTACGCGATGAGCGTGATCGTCGGGCGCGCGTTGCCGGACGTACGGGACGGGCTCAAGCCCGTACACCGCAAGATCCTCTACGCCATGTTCGACTCGGGCTACCGGCCGGACCGGGGCTACGTCAAGTGCTCCCGGGTCGTCGGTGACGTGATGGGCCAGTTCCACCCGCACGGCGACTCGGCCATCTACGACGCGCTGGTCCGGATGGCGCAGCCCTGGTCGCTGCGGTACCCGCTGGTCGACGGTAACGGCAACTTCGGCTCCCCGGGCAACGATCCGGCAGCCGCGATGCGCTACTGCGTGACCGGCGACGTACGGGTCCGTACCGCGGACGGCACGGTGCGGATCGACCAGATCGCGCCGGACGCCGCTCCCTCCTCCGAGACGGAGATCGACCTCAAGGTCCGCGACCGCAACGGTGACCTGGTCCGCGCCGACCGTCTGTTCCACTCCGGCGAGCATCCGACATTGCGGCTGCGCACCCGCGAAGGCTATGCGCTCACCGGCACCCACAACCATCCGGTGCTCTGCCTGGTCGAGGTCGCCGGCGTCCCGACGCTGCTGTGGAAGCTGCTCAGTGAGGTGCGCGGCGGAGACCGGGTCGCGATGCAGCGGGTGGTTGCTGACGAGTTCGGGTACCCGATGGCGGATCACGTCGAGGCCGCGCTGCTGGCCGGTGCGTTCGTCAGCGAAGGCTGGTTCTCGACCAACCGCGCCGGATTCAACAACGTCGACCCGGAATTCTTCGCCCGGGTGGTCGCCGCCTACGACGTCGCGGTTGGCGGCCGACGCTATGTCAGCCAGCGGATCATCGCCTCCGGCAGCACCTTGTACGAGTTGGACGTCCAGGACGTCGCCGCGTTGCGGCAGAGCCTGCTCGCCGAGCTGGTCGACGTCCGCAGCGCCGACAAGTTCGTCCCCGAGCTGATCTGGCGCGCGCCGGCGGCGGTCAAGCGCGCGTTCCTGCAGGCGTTGTTCACCGGCGACGGGTCGTCGTCGTTGCTGCCACGCGCCACCATCCAGATCAGCTACTCGACCCGCAGCCACCGCCTGGCCGACGAAGTCCAGCAGCTGCTGCTCGAATTCGGCGTGGTCAGCCGGCAGTGCGAGTACCGCAACGGCGAGATCAAGCTGGTGGTGACCAACCGGCGAGACGCCCGCATCTTCGCCCAACGGATCGGGTTCCTCGGCCGCAAGCAGGACAAGCTGCGCGGCGAGTTGCGCGCCGTACCGCGTACCAGTCGTGCGATGTCCAGCGACCACGTTCCCTACCTGGCCGATTTCATCCGCGCGCACGGCGCTACCCGTTCGACCGAACGTGACTGGCTGCGCCGGCACAACGTCGACCGGATCGAACGGTGGGAGCGTGACCGGTCCGAGATTCTCGCCCGGATCACCGAACGCGAGGTGCGCGACGTCGCCGAGCCGCTGGTCGACGGCCGCTTCTACTACGCCGAGGTCGCCGAGGTCGCCGACGCGGGCGTGCAGCCGGTCTACAGCCTCCGGGTGGACACCGACGACCATTCCTTCGTCACCGACGGATTCGTCAGCCACAACACAGAGTGCAAGCTCGACCCGTTGGCGATGGAGATGCTGCGGGACATCGACGAGGACACCGTCGACTTCCAGGACAACTACGACGGGCGGGCCAAGGAACCGGTGATCCTGCCGGCCCGGATCCCCAACCTGCTGATCAACGGCTCCGAGGGCATCGCGGTCGGCATGGCCACCAAGATCCCGCCGCACAACCTGCGGGAGATCGCGGCGGCGGTGCAGTGGTGCCTGGAGAACCCGGAGGTCGACGAGGCCACCACGCTCGAGGCGCTGATCGAGATCGTCAAGGGCCCGGACTTCCCGACCGCCGGTCTGATCGTCGGCACCACCCCGATCCAGGACGCCTACCGCACCGGTCGCGGGTCGATCCGGATGCGGGCCGTGGTCGAGGTCGAGGAGGACAAGAAGGGCCGGACCTCGCTGGTCGTCACCGAACTGCCGTACCAGGTCAACCCGGACAACCTCGCCGAGCGGGTCGCCGAGCTGATCAAGGAAGGCAAGATCGGCGGGATCGCCGACATCCGCGACGAGTCGTCCGGGCGTACCGGCATGCGGCTGGTGCTGGTGCTCAAGCGCGACGCCGTCGCCAAGGTGGTGCTCAACAACCTCTACAAGCACACCCAGCTGCAGGAGACGTTCGGCGCCAACATGCTGGCCCTGGTCGACGGGGTGCCGCGCACGCTGAACCTGGCGCAGTTCATCCGGTTCTACGTCGAGCACCAGATCGACGTGATCCGGCGGCGCACCGCGTACCGGCTGCGCAAGGCCGAGGAGCGGGCGCACATCCTGCGCGGTCTGGTCAAGGCGCTGGACATGCTCGACGAGGTGATCGCCCTGATCCGACGGTCGCCGACGGTCGAGGACTCCCGGCAGGGCCTGATGCGGCTGCTCGACGTCGACGAGATCCAGGCCACCGCGATCCTGGACATGCAGCTGCGCCGGCTGGCGGCCCTCGAACGGCAGAAGATCATCGACGAGCTCGCCCGGATCGAGTTGGAGATCACCGACCTCAAGGACATTCTGGCCAAGCCCGAGCGGCAGCGGCGGATCGTCTCGGAGGAGCTCGGCGAAATCGTCGCCAAGTGGGGCGACGAGCGGCGGACGAAGATCGTGCCGTTCGACGGCGAGGTCTCGATGGAGGACCTGATCGCCCGCGAGGACGTGGTGGTCACCATCACCCGCACCGGGTACGCCAAGCGGACCAAGGTCGACCTCTACCGCTCGCAGCGCCGGGGCGGCAAGGGCGTCAGCGGTGCGACGCTGCGCCAGGACGACATCGTCAGCCACTTCTTCATCGCGTCCACCCATGACTGGATGCTGTTCTTCACCAACAAGGGCCGGGTCTACCGGGCGAAGGCGTACGAGTTGCCGGAGGCGTCGCGTACCGCCCGGGGCCAGCACGTGGCCAACCTGCTGGCCTTCCAGCCGGACGAACACATCGCCCAGGTCATCCGGATCCCGAACTACCAGGTGGCGCCCTACCTGGTGCTGGCGACCCGCAACGGCCTGGTCAAGAAGACCCGGCTGGAGGAGTTCGACTCGAACCGGTCCGGTGGCATCATCGGCATCAACCTGCGGGACGCCGACGAACTGGTTGGGGCGGCTCTCGCTGGCGGGGCCGACGACCTGCTGCTGGTCTCCAAGAACGCCCAGGCGATCCGGTTCACCGCGACCGACGAGGCGCTGCGTCCGATGGGGCGGGCTACGTCGGGGGTGATCGGGATGCGGTTCACCGATACCGACGAGCTGCTCGCCATGGCGGTCGTCCGGGAGGGGATGGACCTGGATGTTTTGGTCGCCACCAATGGCGGGTACGCGAAACGTACTCCGATCGAGGAGTATCCGGTGCAGGGCCGGGGAGGCAAGGGCGTGCTGACTGCCAAGATCACCGAGCGCCGTGGTGGTCTTGTCGGCGCGGTCGTCATCAGTCCGGACGACGAGCTCTTCGCGATCACCAGCAACGGTGGCGTGATCCGGACTCCGGTGAAGCCTGTACGACGTACCCGGGACCGGAACACAATGGGGGTCAAGCTCATGGACCTCCCAGACGGCGTGACCATCGTGGCCATTGCTCGCAATGCCGACGAGCCTGACGAACAGGACTAGTTGATGACGGAGACCCAGGCGAAGTCGGGGGGAACAGGATCCTCGGCGGCTCCGGTCGACGAGGAATCCGCCGCCGGAGGCACATCAACGGCCACCGGCCGCGCCGCTGTCGGCCGGGCCAGCGTGCCCGGTGATTCGCCGTCGCCTAAGTTCACCCGGGCGCCAGGGATGCCTCCCCCGCCCGACAGACCCGCCGACGACTCAGCCGGTGGCACCGGCGACTCCGCCGACGGTTCGACCCGCGCCGGCGGCACCGGCGACAGCGCCACTCAGCTCGGCGGCATCTCCGCCTCTTCCGGAAGGTCGGCACCTCCTGTGACGTCGGCACCTCCTGTTTCATCCGCTCCGCCGGCCAGCTCCGGCAGCGGATTCACCGGTGGAGCGCTCGGCGCCACCGCGGCAAGTGGCACCCGACCGGGCGGTGGGCTCGGACCCACCGGGCAGTTCGGCACCATCGGCGGCACGGCCCGGGTGGGTACGGCCACCCCCGGCTCGCGGACCGGGTTGGGTTCACCGACCGTACGCACGATCGGTGGTGCCGGTGCCGGTGCCGGCGTTGGCGCGGTCGGCGCGGCGCGGGTCGGCCCGGACGGTGCCCGGACCGCACGACCCGGGGTCAGCTCGGCTGCCTCGCGAGGGCCGCGTCGAGCTCGGCTGAACCTGAAGCGGATCGACCCCTGGTCGGTCATGAAGTTCTCGTTCGCCGTGTCGCTGGTGCTGTTCATCGTGGTGATCGTCGCGACCTCGGTGCTCTACCTGGCGCTCGACGCGATGGGCGTGTTCCAGAGCGTCAACGCCAGCCTCGGCGACCTGATCGGCACCGGCGCCGGGGACGGTCCGAGCCTGCGGATCACCGCCCAGGGCGTGATCGGCACGGCGGCGCTGTTCGGGCTGATCAACGTGGTGCTCTACACCGCGCTGGCGACGCTCGGCGCGTTCATCTACAACGTCTGCGCCGACCTGGTCGGCGGGATCGAACTGACCCTGGCCGAGCGGGACTGACCTGGCCCACGCAGGGAAGTGGAGGACGGCCGGGCGGGTCGATACCCATTGGCCCCGGCCGTCCGCGATCCGGTAGTCTCCCCCATGGTCCGGCGCTCCGTTCGCCGGACGCCGGTGGCTTTCGCCCCGAGTTGGGGTGTAGGGCACGGGTGCGGTAACCTTGCTCGTCGCGTACGGGGCTATAGCTCAGTCGGTTAGAGCGCAGAGCTGATAACTCTGAGGTCGCTGGTTCGATTCCAGCTAGCCCCACTCCACGACAGTCGAGCGTAAGGGGACACGCCCCATGGTCAAGAAGATCCTCATCATCGCCGGCGTCATCGGCGTTGCCGCGTTGATCGCCAAGAAGGTCAAGGAAACCAGCGACGAGCGTGCCCTCTGGCATGAGGCGACCACCGCTCCTGACCTCCGCTGATCCACTCCTTTTCCCCGGACCGCGGTCGGCACCGCTGCGACGGGGACCGCTCGGGGCCATAGCTCAACTGGCAGAGCACTGCCTTTGCAAGGCAGGGGTTAGGGGTTCGAGTCCCCTTGGCTCCACTCACCACCCGCCCTGACCAGGGCTCGGACGTTCCCCAAGATCCACTAGTACAACCTCGGTACAAACCAGTGTTGATCATGGTTGGTGGCTCCCGTCAGCCACCGCCCGCAACGCCGCCCCGACCAGGCCCCGCGTACGCTCACGCTTCGGCCACCAGTGCACGTACGTCTCCAACGTGATCCGCAGCGTCTTGTGCCGCAGCAGCCGCTGTACCTCCTGCGGCTCGGCGTGGTTCGTGATCAACGTCGTGGCGAAGAAGTGTCGCAGCGCGTGGAACGTGCCGTGCTCCTTCGGCCACCCCGCCGCCTCCCGCCGGCGCGCCCACTCCCGCGACCAGGTCCGATCAGTGAACGGCCGACCGCGCGTAGTGGTGAACAACAGCGGCACCGTCCGGCGCACCGGATCACCCCCGCAGATGTCGACCAGGTCGACGCCGACCGGCGGAAACTCGCGGACGTGATCGGCCAGCATCTCCGCCACCACCGGATCCAGATCGATCGTGCCGGACGAACGAGCTTTCGGCTCACTGAGGTAGAACCCGTCGTACACCTTGGGTGAGTAGCGCAGTTGCTGAACGATGTGCAGCTCGCCGCGCCCGGCGTCGACGCACCGCGTGCCGTCTTCCATCCCCAGCGCCTCACCGTGCCGGCAGCCCTGACCCGCACCGAGCCAGATGGCCGCCCGGTAGCGCGGCGGGACGGCGTCGATCAGCGCAAGCACCTCCGCCTCAGTCGGCACCCACTTCGGCACCCGCGAGACGCCCCGCAGCACCTGGGCCAGCTTCACCCCGTCGCAGGGGTTGTCGGGGATGAGCTTGTCCGTGACGGCCGCCGCCAGGACCGCATCCAGCAGCTCGAAGTACAGCCGCAGCGTCGATCCCGGAGTGTCCTCGGACAGCCGGCGGGTCAACCATTCGAGTACGGACGTGAGCCGGATCGACCGCGCCGGCTGGTCGCCGAACACCGGGTACAGGTGCAGCCGCAGGTTCGATTCCACCCGCCGCCGAGTCTCCACCGCCCAACCGATCTCGCGGGACAGCCGCCAGCGCTCGCCGTACTCCCGGAACGTGATCTGCCGGTCGGCGAGGTCGACCCTGGTCTCACGGGCGACACCGGCACGGGCATCGGCATCCCACGCGTCCGCGTCGACTTTGCGCTCAAAGAACATGGTGCGCGCCCGGCCGGACGCGTCGGTGAACCGGACCCGCCACCGCTTGCCCTGCCCGTGCCGCTTCGAGGGCAGCCGTTTGCCGTTCGGCCCGCGCTTGTTCAGATACCAGAGATCATCAACGGGCATGTCAGACCGCCTGATCCGCGAGCCAGGCCCGCACGTCCGCCGGGTCGTACCGCAGGTGACGGCCCACCCGTGACGCCCGTGGCCCGGTCCGCAGGTACCGCCACTGGTAGAGCGTCGACTGAGGAACCCGCAGGTACTTCGACACTTCCTGAACAGTCCAGAGAGGTTCAATGGTGGGGGTGGTCATTGCTTCCCTTCGCCGCCGTCGCGAGTTGCCGAAAGGTCGTGCCTCGCCTCCTGCGCCGCCCGGTCCTTCGCGGCGAGGAGTTGGGAGCGCCAGCGGGCGCGTTCGGAGATGGAGCGCAGGAGTCGGTGCCCGAGGGGTGTGACGTCCGGGTCGTCGGGTCGGGCCAGTTCCCACGCGTGCCGCACCGAGCCCGCGCCGTCGGTGCCGGTGGGCTGGTCGACGCCGGCCAGGTCGGTCGTTGCGCCGAGTAGTGCCCGGACCCAGGCGCGTGCGTCGTGTTTGTGGTCGGACAGGGTTTTGCCGGACCAGTCGCGGGAGATGAGGATGCGTCGGCCGCCGATGCCGAGGGTGGCGCGTTGGTGGACTTTGCCCCGGCAGCGTCCGGGCCGCAGTTTCGCTGACGCGTTCTTGGGTTGGACGCCGTAGAGGAGCCAGTTCGCGCAGCGGTCGGTGCAGGGGGTGACCTGCAGTTGTCGCCAGAACCGTTCGAGGTGTTGGCGTTGCCGGCCGCTGGTGGTGGTGTGGCAGTCGGCGGCGTGTTTGGTGATGTACTTCGTGATGTAGCGGATGGTCCGTTCCGCGTCGGTGGTGCCGGGCATGACGCCGCGTGCGTCGACCTGACTGCCGAAGCGGACGACGTGCACGGGTTCGGCGTCCGGGTCGGTGTCGACCTGGTCGAGTGCTTCCGCCCAGCTGGTCAGCGGCTGGCGGGTGTCCGGGTCGACCCACGCGCCCTGGTCGACGTCCCAGACGGGCAGGTGTTCCCCGCCGTAGTGCTGGACGTCGACGGACGGCCACCACACCTGGTGGTAGGTGGCCGCCGCCACTGTCCGCAGGGTTTGCCGGGGGATGGTGCCGCGGATCGCGAAGTGCGCGTGAGGCGCGAGACGTCGTTGCGGCTCGACACAACCCGCGTACTGAACGTTCCAGCCTTCACACCGGCGCAGGTTCTGCCAGAACCGGTCCAGCAGTCGGGGGAAGTGGACCGCGTCCCAGGCTGCCCGCCGGTAGTCGTACCGGTCGGGGTTGACCGGGGTGCCGTCGGAGCGGACCGGGCCGTAGCTGTCGAGGGTGAGCGTGAGCCACATCGACGGCCGGTAGGTGTTGCCGTCGGGTGCGGTGTACGTCTTCCCGACGGTGCGCGCCTCTACCGGTCGGCGGGGTAGGTCGGGTGCGTCCTGGCGCCGTCTGGTCGACCGCTTTCGCCGTTTGCCGTTGTCCTGGGCGTCGCCCTGGTCGACACCATCGCTGTGGGTGGTGTGGGGTGGTGCGACGCGTCCGCGTAGTCCTTCGGCGGTGATCGCGTCTTCAACCTCGGTGATGGCGTCGTCGAGGTCGGTGACCTGCTTCCAGTCGGCTTCCCGTACGGCCGCGTCGCGTTCGAACTCGAAGTGCGCCCGCAGCACGATCAGCGCCTTCTGCTCATCCGATGCCGGTTCCGGTGGCGGCAACGGTTCGTCGTCGCGGTGCCAGCCGTCACGGATCTGCGCCTGCCGTAGCCTGCGGTTCCGCTTCGCGCACGGCGGACACTTGTCTTCACGGGTCGCGCCGCAGGGCAGGTCGATGACCTCGGTACGGCCGGTGTCGAGATCGGTCCGCCGCATCGCGAGCGGACGGATACAGACGCCGTACTCAGTGGCGACGTCGCGCAGGACATCGACCGACCGGGGCAGGCCCATCCGCGCGGCACGGGAGCCGGGCCGAGGTTCCTCACGGGCTGGAAGGTCGCTGCCGGTCGTTGACGCCGGGTCGAGAGCGATCATGGTTTGCTGGCTCATGGCAGACCTGCTGTAATCCGGCGGTGGTGGGCCGACTGTCGTGGCATCCGTTCCGGGAGAAGCCGTGGCCGGACATCGCCCAGCGGTTCCAGGATCTTGCGACCATTCACCCGGAGTTTCAGCACATGGCGCAGGTCGTCGACAGCGTCATCGCCTGCCAGGGCACGCAACGGCTGGCCGGGCTCACCTCCATGCATGACCTGCTCGTCGCAGCCCGCCCTGTTGCGGATGATCAGCCGGTCGAAGTCGTGGCTGTTCGTTCCCCGTCGTCGGGTCGGGTCGGTCCCGGCGCGGTGCTCATCGAGCATCTGACGGTGTCCGGACGCAATGACGTCATAGTCCGGCCCAGCGCGGAGGCTGTTCCGCTGTTCTGGCGCTTCATGATCGAGAAGTTCGGAGTCGAACCCGTCCGCTGACAGCCGATCTTGACTCAGACAGTCCACAGCAGAGCTGATCATCGGCCGACCACCATCCCGTTTGCCCGTCGCGGCTGGACGACCCCGAGCGGGGGCAGCACCGACGCGTGACCGGCGATGCGTGCCGGTTCGACGACCGCAGGCCGCTCGACGTCATCGGGCGACGGATCGTTGTCGTCGGGCGGGACCTGGTCGACGGCGTCCGCCTGGTCGACGCGCACCCGATCAGCCGTGTTCGCCGCTGTAGCCGACGCCGCCGGACCAGCCGGGACAGCCGGTGCGCTGGACAGCACGACCTTGACCAGGGCGAGGAACGCCAGCGACGGGACAGCCGCGACGATCCAGCCCCACACGGACGGTTCGGCTTCGGCGACCTGCGCGGCGAGGGACAGGAGTGCGAAGCCGACGAGGAGGACGGAGACGAACCCGACCGGTCGACCCGCCCGACGCCGAGCCCGGATTTCCAGTCCGAGGTAGATGGCCATGAGTTCGACGGCGACGGCGTTGGCCCAGCCGATCCAGTGGGGTTGGCCGTGGGCGACGGACAGGTCATGGACGTGGGTGAACGCCGCCGCGCCGGCCATCGACCCGATGGCGAGCAGAATCACCAGCCGCAGCACGGTTTCCGCACGCTGCCAGGTCACGGCGTGTCCTCCCGGTCGGTGATGGTCAGCTCGATGCGGATGCGCCGGCCGGGTCGTCCGTGCCGGTGCAGGAACGTGCTCAGCCCGGTCAGGAAGGAGGCGAGTTGATCGGCGGGGCCGGTCGCGGTGATGCGGATCGGCCGGTGCAGCAGTCGGGCCAGCCACGGCAGCCGGATCAGGAGCCAGGAGGGGCGATTGAGAGATGCCATGGTCGGGTTACCTCCCGGTCGGGTGGACGGTGGTGCGGATGTGGTCGGGTGGGTCGCCGAGGGACGCGACCGCTTCGGACAGGCAGCGCCACAGCGCCCACGCCTCACCGGGGGTCAGGTACACGCGTCGTCGGCCGCCGCCGATGGCGACATACAGCGGGTAAGGGTCGGGCCGGTCAGTGTCGACCCGCACGGAGACGGCTGTTCCGCGCCCGCCGTCGGTGGTGGGGGTCCGCAGCCGGTAGAAACGCCGCCCCGGCGTCGACGTCTGCGTCATCGGGGACCACCCCCGCCGTTGGTGTCGGTGTCGCCCTGGTCGTGCCGGAGGATGTTGAGGAGCGAGTCAGGAAGCAGCGGCCCGGAAGGCTTACGAGGCAACGGAACCCGTCGGGTCGACCCGGCAGCCTGTTCCGGTTCGGGGGCGGTTTCCCGGCCGACCTGGGCAAGGATGTCCGCCGCAGCCACCGGCGCCGCGTACTCGGCCGCCATGGTCTTGATGTCGGTGTCGGTGAGGTAGGAGAACCGGACCCGGACCGGATCGGGGGTGCCGTCCAGCAGTACGTAGCCGACGCCCTTGGCCCACGACGGCATCTGATCCGCCAACGCACCCCGCGCCCGTGCACCGTCGCCCAACACCATGTCCACCTGCGACGCCTCCGTCAGACCGAGCGCGATCCGGGTCGGGAACAGGTCCCGGAACGGCAGCACCTCCTTACGCGGGTCCTGCAGAGCGGCCACGACCAGGACACCGACGCCGGCACCCTGCGACAGCAGCAGCCCCAACGACGCGGCGATGCGCTTACGCAGGTCGACGTCTTGCAGATAGGCGGTCAGCGCCGCCATCTCGTCGATCACCACCACGACCAGCGGGTCATCAACGGTGGGTGTGTGGACCCGGACCGTGCCGGCAAGACGTGCCTGCCGCTCCCGCAGCACCGCGACGGCTTCGTCTAGCAGGTCGGCCATGGCGTCGAAGGAGGTGGAGGCGAACCGGGCGAACATCGGCCGGCCGAACGCGAATTCCATCCCGCCTTTGGGGTCGATCACCCACAGCCGGACCAGCCCGGACGCCACCCCACCCGCCAACGAGCGCACGAGGGACCAGAGGACGGAGCCTTTACCGCGCCGGGTCGCCCCACCGATCAGCACATGCGTCGCCAACAGCCGCAGATGCCAGGTCCGCAGGTCTTCCCGCACGGCGAGGGGCAGCGCGGTGAAGTCCGGCACCGTCGGGACCGGGAACGGCTGAACGGTCCGGCGTAGGGCGTCGGTGCGGACCAGGACGACGTAGACGACGTCGGGCCGGTCGCGGAACCGGTAGGCGTCGACCTGGCGCAGCAGCCACCCCACCCAGCCACCGCCACGCACGGGAAGTTTGTCGGGGCGTTCGGTGTAGACGCGGGCGTGCCGCCGGCCGAACGCGTACGCCAGTTGTTCGGTCGCCTGTTGGAAGTCGGCAGGGGTCTGGCCGCGCAGCATCCGCACCGACAACACGTCCAACGCCTGGTCACAGTGCACGGCCAGAAGCTGCGGTAACACGGTCTGGTGTTGGTAGACCCGCGACAGGTCACACATGGTCAGCGCTTCGCGCCACACCCGCCGGTACACGATGGTGTGCCGCCACCGGCCGAGCAGTGGGCCGCCGCACCACGCCCACCAGGAGGCTTCGTGCCGCCACCGCCACACCGCCGACCCCAACGCGGCCAGGACGACCGGGGTTACCAGGCCGGGCACGCCGTAGTCGAGGTACACGGCGACGGTGATCACGGAGATGGTGAGGATGCGGGGATGCCGTAGGCACCACCACAGGCCCCGACCGGTCCAGCGGGCCAGCAGGCCGAGGAGTACGGCCCACCAGGGCAGCCGCAGCCGGCGGGGCCGGACGACGATCAGGTCACCGGAGACGGTGGTGACGACCTCACCACGCGGACGGCCCATCATCGGTCACCCCCGGCGATGGGGAGGAATCGGCCGCGAGCGTCGCGCAGCCGGGGGAACGGCAACACCAGCTGGCCCGCGCACAGCCCACACCGGGCCGCATCCCCGCCGGCAGCCGCGTTGGCGTTGTCGGTGTCGCCCTGGACCACGTCGGCAGGGGTGGGGGTGAACATGTTCTTGCAGTCGGTACAGCGGATCCGCGCCCGAGCCGGGGCGCGCTTAACCTGGGACACGTCGGAACCTCACCGAATCTGAAGAAGAGGAGTGGGGGGAGACACCAGGGGTGGGGCTGCCGTCCGCCAAGACCAGACAGCCCCACCCCGAACCAGGAACTACGAGGCCGAGCCCGCCGCCGCCCGTGCCTTACCGGTGCCGTTGGAGGCCGCACCGGCCGGGGCGCGCATTCCCGATGCCCGTAGCGAGTACGCCATCCGTCCGTTGTTGGCCACGTACGGCGTGACCGTCATGTCGTCGAACTCCACCGCCTCGAACGGCGTGCCGGTCGGCGGGACCGGCTGGTGGTCGGCCGAGATCTTGACCGTGGTCTCCCGCGACCGCTTGCCCAACTCCGGGTCCAGGTCCATGACCCGGACCTGCCACACCCGCTGACCCGTCAGCTTGTCCTTCGCCGGCGACCGCCGACCCGTCTTCTCGTCGTAGTCCTCGACCTCACCCAACGACTCGGGCACCAACGCGCACCCCGCCGGGAACACGTCCGAACACCGGACCGAGAACCTCGTTCCGCCTCGCAGAGCCATCTCTGCCACTCCCAACTTGTAGTAACGTCTGCCAACCGGCAGGACCAAAGGTAGGGACTACTTGGCAGACATGTCAACAAGTCTCGGAAAGTGGTCCGGTATACCCCGAATGACCCTTGCGGACAGCACCGCAACCCCGTTCGAGCTATGTCACCGGGTCGACGGACGTCAACGGGCACGGGAAGAACCCGCCGGTCGGCTGTGGACCAGGCGGGACGAACGGGGGCGAGTGCCGGGTTAGGGCAGGGTGATCGTGGTGTTGAGCGCGGTCAGCGCCCGTACCCGTGTGTCGATGATCCGCATCCGGGTCGCGTGTTCGCCGGGTTCGCGGTGCGCGGCCTGGCTGGTGACCTGACCGGGCCACTTGCGGTACAGCAGGCCCGTTTCGGCGTGGAAGAAGCCGCCGGTGATGGTGCTCGCGGCCAGGAGTAGGCCGGTGTCCTCGGAGGCGGGAAGGGCCATCCAGCCGCCCAGTGCGAACAGCACATCCGTGCGCAGGCACAGGGTCGCCGGGTGCACGGGTGCCCGGTAGTTGTTGGCGAGCCAGAACGCGTGCACGTCACCGCAGGCGATCGGCCCGGCGGGTGGGTCGGAGTCGAAGCCGACCGTGGACCCGTCCGGCAGCAGATCCAGCACCCGCGACGTCGCCCACCCGATCGACGGGTGCGCGGTCAGGGTGGCGATGTCCCGGGCGAGGACACCGGGGGTGAGTTGGTCGTCGGCGTCGAGGACCTTCACCAACGGCCCGTCGACGCGGTCCATGGCGAGGGTGCGGGCGACACCGGGGCCGCCGGGTCGGCCGACACCGACGGAGATACGCGGGTCGTCGGGCAGGGCGTCGGCCACGGCCCCGGTACGTCCGTCCTCTTGGACCAGCCACCGCCACCCCCAGCCGTCCGGCATGTCCTGGGCGGCCAGGGAGGCGTAGGCGTCGGCGAGGTAGCCGATGCTCGGCGGGTGCACCGGGGTGATGACCGAAACGACCTGGGTCAAGCAGGCCACCGCGCGAGCGTGTTCGAGTAGACCAACTCGGTGCGGTCACCCGGTAGGACGACGTCAGCGACCTCCACCACCCGCTCACCGATATCCACCGAGGTCTTCCGCACGGTCAGCACGGACACGCCCGGATCGATGTCGAGGAGTTCGGCCTCATCCGGCGACGGCGGCCTAGCGCGGATCTCATCCACGATCCGATCCAGCTCGACCCCGACCGTGTACAGCTGATGCTGCGTACCGCCCGGCCACGGCTCGTTCGAGGCGTCGAGCAGGTCCGGGTTCCCGGCGATCAACGCCACCGGCAGGAACGAGTACGACACCGACAACGGAGCCGACTCCGTGCGCGTCGTCGTCCAGTACACCCGCCGCAGCAACTCCGTACCCGGTTCCAGGCCGAACGCGGCCGCCATCTCGGCATCGGCCGGGACGCGGGTGTACTCGGCGTGGAACTTCAGATCATCGACCGTCAGGCCGGTGTCATGCTCCGTGCCGCCCGTCGCCCGCCGTTCCGTCTCGGGGAGTAGGACGCGGTCTTTCTCCCACTGGTAGCGCTCCGTGTTGCGCCGCCGGACCCGTTGACGAGGTGCCCGTACGTAGGTGCCCCGTCCTTGTTCGGCGCGGACCAGGCCCCATTCCCGAAGCTGCCGGATCGCGTTACGGACGCTCGTGCGGGACAGGCCCGACGAGTCGGCCAACTCGGTTTCCGACGGCATCAGCGTGCCCGGCGGCATGTCCCCGGACAGGATCTGACCCCGCAACTGCTCAGCGAGTTGCAGATACCGGGGTCGCCAGTCCTTGGCCGTCACGCCGGCAACGCTACCCCCTAGACGTTCATACGTCTGCCAGGTGGTCGGCGCACCGGCCCGGTCGGCCCACACCCCGCCCCGCACCACCCTGCGCGTGATTCGCTGGGTCATGGTCCGATCACCAGCGGCTCCATATCGGCCGGCACCAGCACCGTGTAGACCGGGCCGCCGGACTCCTGCCGCACCGACAACAGCGCCGCCGTCGGGAACTCCGGCACCTCGTCGGTGTCGACGACCAGGACCACGCCGCCGAACAGCAGCACCCGCATCCCCGGCTCCAACTGCGCCGCCCGCCGGTACGCCAACCCCTCCACCCGTACGGTCGGGCGGGTGAACGCGTGCAGCAGCCGCGTCGCCTGATTCAGGCCGCCGAGGAACCGCGCCGCCGGACCCGGCTGCAGCAACACCGTCTGCGTCGACGCGTACCGGGTGACGTCCACCTTCACCCGCACATCCGACACCGCCCCGTGATCAGCGATCACATCCGCACTCACCCAGCCCGTGCGCTCATTCCCCGCCGTCACCAGACCGGCCCGGTGCATCCGGTCACGCGGACCACACCCCGCGCACCACACCGGACACAACACCAGCCCACCCGGCCGGGCATCCTCCCCGTTCACGAGCCGCCCGCCTTCCCCCGGTAGCCGCCGTTGGTGTCGTCGCCCGGTCCGGTGCCGGCCGCGTCGGCGTCGGCGAGCAGGCCGGTCAACGCGTCGACGAGCTTGCGCACCTCCGACAACCGCAACTCGGCACAACCCGCGCCCAGCCACGGCGCAGCCGCGTGCACCGCCACCACCGGCGGCAACCGGTCACCACCGATCAGATACGCGACCACACTGCCGCCCGCGACACGAGGCGTGCCCACCTGACACAACCTGGACCGGTGCCGCCGCGCCATGTGCGCGAACAACGGAGGCACCACATGCCCACACCGCTCCCGCGCACACCACGCCGGATGCTCCACCTTCTTCTCCGCACCGCCGCCGACCGTGGTCACCGCGACCACCGCCCACCAGCAGCCCGGAACCGCTGACCCACCGTCAACAACGGCGCACCCACCACCAGCGGAGACACCCGGGTCGGTTCCACCGCCCGCCCAGGAGACACACGGGCCACCGCCCGCGCCCGCACCACCGGACCGGTCCGACGTCGACGACGACGCCACCAGGCCACAAGACGTGACCGCACCGCTTTCATGATCAGCACCTCCCACGCTGACAGGAGACCGGCGACCCCGCACGCAACGGGGGGAACGCACAGGGCCGCCGGCCCCACCGCGAGATACGGCGCACCGCCCGGCGGGCGGAGTCGGGTCACGCCGTACCCCGACCAGGACGCACACCACCCCGCACCCCCACACAGAGGAGGCGCTGACAGCAGACGCGCGAGACGTGTGGCCGGGACGCCGAACGCAGCCAACCCCTTGATCACGAGCAGCTAACCCGGCCACACACAGGGAAACGTACCTACAAGTGGACCTGTTGTCCAGACATAGAAACGAGCAGCCAGACGGCACTTGACTACACAACAGACAGGTAACGTGACACGAGTGCCAACCCCGCACTACGGAACACCCCGCTACCGCCGCGTAGCCGACCAACTCCGCGACCGCATCACCAGCGGCGCCATACCACCCGGCGCACTCCTACCCGCAGAAACAGCGCTCGCCAAAGAGTTCAACGTCGCACGCGGCACCATCCGCGCCGCCATCAACGCCCTACGCCAAGACGGACTCGTCACCACCGAACACGGCCGAGGCACCCACACCCGACCAACACCAGCCCCGCGCAGCGCCGACCGCGACCGCCAGGACGACGCAGACCGAGGGACCGCCGCAGCCGACTCCGGCGCACAGCGACGCTATGTCGTCCACATCCCGATCCACGCCCACGACCTCACCGCAGCCATCCAAACAGCCCGAACCATCGCGGCGACCCTCGTTGACGCCCGCCCTGACCTACGCGGACTCGACTACCGCAGTACCACCGTCACCGCCGACGAGGACCAAGCCCAGCACTACCGCGTGACCTGACGTCGCCGTTGCCGCGAGTCGTGGTCAACCCCAACTACCGCGCCGCTTCCGCTCCTCGCCGCTGGCGCGGCTGCGGTGCGGGTCGGCTTGGTCCCGACCTACTTCCGCAGCACCCCCGGGAGATCGGCAGAAACCTGGATCTTCTGCCGCTTGTGCAGGGTCGGCGTACCAGCAACAGCCGGTGCCCGCAGTCGCTGCTTCCCACGTTGCCGAATAGTTCTGTATTGGATCAAGACGCCGCGCCCAGCGCGGCGCGCGGGCGGAACGCCGCCCGGCGGGAAGCCGCCCCGGACCGCTACGCGGCCGGGGCGGAAAACCACCGTCACCACCGGGCAACCGCCCGCCGCGCCGCCCGTGTGGCTCATGTTCGGGATGTGTCCGGCCAGCCATCGACTTAGAAGCGGAAGGTCCAGGGTGGCAAGGCGCACCTAGAGGCGATCCACCCTGCCACCCTGGACGTTCGCGCTCCGATGAGTGCGCCGACAGCAGACCGGGCGGTGGTCGCCTGCCGAACGCGAGCGGCGCTTACACGAACAACGCGACAAGGGCAGTGACGGCAGCAACGAGTGTTGCCACCGCTGTGACCAGCGCCGTCAGCGCGGTCAGGCAACTGACCGAGTTCCTGTGCTGGTCACGACCGTCCTTGGCCGTCTTACCCCTGGTTGTTAGCCTGGGCACTGAGTCTCCCTACGTGGTCACTGTGACTGGGCCGTGACGGAGTTCAACGCGGCACCCGTTCCGAGGCGGGTGCCGCTCCGTCTCTGACGTTCCGAACTACGCGACGAACGGCGGGTTCGCCGTGAGGACCCTAGCCAATCACAGCCAAACCACCACGACGCGCGTCTTCGGTCCTAGATAGAACCACCCCAACAGCCAAACGCACAAGTCGAAGCACAAGTCTACATAGGACAGACCCTGTGGATAACTTCGTTGTTGTCAAGGTTGGGCCTGTGGATAGGGGTCGTGAGCCCTTGTGGATAAGTTGAAAGATTCGATCGAACAGGGCTCTGACCTGCAGTTATTATTATCCACATGCTGTGGAAAGTTGTCGTACCCACCGTGTAATGCGACGCGCAATAATGGCGACACACGATGCTGTTCCTTATTGTCGCGTCGTGTAGTGTGCGTGCTTCGGCCGACGCGGCTTGGTAGAACCTGGCCAAGTAGTGAGAATTGTGCCGAGGTGCTCACGGATAGATCCGGTCAAGATTCCCGACCTTGGCGCCGCGCCAACTTCGACCCGCAGCTTCTTGCTGAGAGGCCGTGGACTGGGTTGCCTGCGGTGCGTCGATGTTGCTGTCCTCTCGTGCGTCGGCGTGGTCTACCGGACTTGGTCCGTGCGCGTGCGATCGTCACGAAGGGGGGTCAAGGAAGCGCGGAGCGTTCTGGGTAGTCCTTGAGGTCGGACTTCTCTTGACTTGGAATCCTGCCGAGGAGGGGCGCTGCCGTGGCTAGACAAGTCCGCTGTGCGTTTCTCCCAAAGCCAGGGTGACTGCCCAGCCATCCACGCATAGCGTTGCGATTTCAAGATCAACTACGACAACGCCAGTACAAACGAGAGCCGAAGCCGCTGCGAGAGGCCGAGAGACGTCGAGGAACGAGCCGCAGGCCAGCACGCCGACCCGCCCGGTTCGGCCCGATCCGCAGCCCGTACGCGGGTTAGGGGTTCGAGTCCCCTTGGCTCCACACCTCGGTCGCCAGCATTGCAAGCAGGCGATCGCACCAGGCGGCGAATGGGGCACGAGCGTCGCGCCGTGGATGGACACGGTTACTCAAGATGACCACGCCGTAGCCACGGCTGGGCTCGAGCCACACCCGGTTGCCGACGAAACCAGAGCAGCCGTAGCCGTCCGCTCCGGCGACCGGCCCGCCCAGGCCTCTGGTCGGAGTGAGCCACCAGCCCAAGCCGAACCGCTCGGTGTCCCGGCCGGCAGCCCAGCACGACCGGGCCGCCGCATGCAGGTCCGGGCTTACGGCCTGCCCGGCCAGCCAGCTCCGCGCCGCCGAACTGACCAGCTGCAGCGTGCCGAACGCGCCGGCGTGCCCGGCGACACCGCCCATCGTCCAGGCGTTCTCGTCGTGGACCTCTCCGACGATGAGTCGCCGACGCCACGGGCAGTGTTCGGTGGCGGCGGCGCGGCCGGGGGCCCGCCCCATGTGCAGCCCGGTCCGGCGTCGGGCAAGCACGGTCAGCGATTCGTCAGCGAGATCCTCGACCATCGCACCGAGCAGTAGAAAGCCCAGGTCGCTGTAGACCACTCCCGGCTGGTCCGCCAGTTCGGTGCGTAGCGCCGCGTCCACGACCGCCGCGCGTCCGGTGAGGGTCCGGAAGAAGGGAACGGCGGCGGGTAGTCCGGACCGGTGACTGAGCAGGTCAGCGACGGTGGCCCCGCCGACCGGTCGGCCGACCGCCCGGTGCCAGCATTCGGCGAGCGGCTGTTCCAGTGCCAACCGACCGTCGGCCACCAGACTGAGAACTTCAGGCAGCGTGACCAGCGTCTTGGTGAGGCTCGCCAGGTCCCACCACTCGTCGGCAGCCGCCGGCCGGCCGACCGACAGGTCGGCGACGCCGTGCACCGCTCGGGCCAGTACGCCCTGCCGGTCGAAGACGCACACCGCGACGGCGGGCATCGGAGCGGCCCGCGCCAGCGCGGTTACCTGCTCCGCGAGGGACGTCACGGCGCTATGTTATTCACTGCCGAGGCGTCCCGACTGTGGTCGTCTGGCGTCTCGGTACTGTGACAGCCCTAGTCGCCGGTTTCTGGTGGCATCCGAGGAGCGCCCGTGCATCTGGAGGACTTGACAGGTCGGCAGGTCGCCGTCTGGGGTACTGGCCGGGAGGCGATCGCCGCCGCCGAGGCCATCGCCCCGTACGGTCCCGCACGGATGATCGCGGTACAGGACCGGACGACCTTCCTCGCCACCGGTTGGGACGGCCGACTCGCCGAGATCGCGCCGCTGTACGAGGGCGAGGCGGCCCACGACCAGCTCCGCTCGATCGACGTGATCGTCCGGTCGCCGATCATCGGCCAGACGCATCCCTGGATCGTGGAGCACCGTGCCCGGGGCGGGGTGGTGACCGGCGGCACCGCTCTGTGGATGGCCGACCACGCCACGCGTACCGTCGGGGTCACCGGTAGCAAGGGCAAGAGCACGACGACGACGCTGATCCACCAGATGTTGGCGGCGGTCGGTCGGCAGGCCACCCTCGGCGGAAACATCGGAGTGGCGGCGCTCGCCCTGCCCGAGTCGGAGCGGTACGTGCTGGAACTGAGCGTCTACCAGTGTGCCGACCTTGAGGACTCGCCCCGGGTGGTCGCGTTGACTTCGCTGTTTCAGGAGCATCTCGACTGGTCGGGCAGTGAGAGTGGCTACTACCGCGACAAGCTCAACGTGGCGATGCACGGCGCCGAGGCGGTCGTCTACAACGGCCAGGACGAGCGGCTGGCCGCCGAGCTGCACCAGTTGGGTGCCGGTCTCGAGCTGCCGCTGGTCGCTGGAAACCGGCCGGACTCGTTCCATGTGACCGAGCATCCCGACGGCCGGCGCTGGGTCTTCCTGGCCGGCGAGCCGCTGTTCCCACGCGACCTGTTCGCGCCGGTCGGGCGGCACAACGAGGGCAACCTCTGCGTGGCACTGGCCGCGGTGCAGGGGGAAGGCGTCGACTGCCTGACCCACCGCGACGACCTGGCCCGTGCCGTCGGGGAGTACGCGCCGCTGACGTACCGAATGACCGAACTGCCTGACCCGTCCGGGCTCACTTTTGTGGACGACTCACTGTCGACCATTCCGCAATCGGCGATGTACGCGATCGAGGCATACGCGGACCGCCCGCTGACCGTGATCGTCGGCGGAAGTCTGGACCGGGCGGTGGACTACACCCCGCTGCGGGACTACCTGGAGCAGCGCAAGATCACGGCGACGCTGATCGGCCTGCCGGACAACGGTGACGTGATCCTCGACCTGCTGCGCGACCTGCCGGGCATCACCACATTGTCCACCGGCGATCTGGTGCACGCCGTGCGGTTGAGCCGCGAGGTCACCCCGGCGGGCGGCGTGGTGCTGCTGTCCCCCGCAGCACCCAGCTACGGACGGTACGACAACTGGGAACACAAGTCGCGGGTGTTCCGCGAGGCGATTCAGTCCACGGCGGCGTAGAGCAGTTGCATGGAGCGGATCGCCGAGCGGACCTCCTGCAGCACCTCGAACGTGTCGGCGGGCTGCACCCAACGGCTGGTCGCGGTCGCGAACCCGATCGTCTCGATCGTGGCGCCGTAGCCGAGGCCGAGCACCCGTACCGCGTCACAGTGCTGGAAAGGCACGAACATGTCGGTCGTGACCAGCAGCAGCCGGGCGTCGCGGGCGGCTCCGGGCAGGAGTTCGGCCCACCCGACGAACGTGTCGGCCGTGTTGGCGCGCATCCCCGGCCGGGTCGACGGCGCGGCGAGTACCGACACCGGCGGCCGAACGTCGACGTGCTCCCGCACCCACCAGCCGTCGCCGTCCCGGCAACTGGTTGGTTCACCGAGGCCGAACTCGCGGCGTAGCGATTCCGCCACCGCGTCGCCTTCGGTGGGACACGGCCGCAGCCCCAGCTCGCGGGTTGTCTCGGCCTGACCCACGAGCGGCCGGGTGCTGCCCAGCCCGGCCACGGCCGACACTCCGATTCCATCCCGCAGGACCGTCGTCGCGGCCAGGTGGGCCCGGGCCAGCATGGTACGGACTCCGCCGCCGAGGACGAGGACGTGGTCGTACCGTCGCTCCGCAGGCGTCGCGCAGTCGGCCAGGCCGAGGGCGGCGGTGGTCCGCCTGATCAGCGCGTCGAGTTCCGGCTCGAACTTCTCGCCGACCGCCTGGTGCCGTTCCTTCCCCTTGCGGTAGTCCCATCGGCTGGAGAAACGCGCGGCGTCGGCGAGCCGGTCGCCGAGCGGGGCGGCAGCCGGCAGCCGAAATCCGAACGCGGCCAGCAGGGCGGTCATCGCGGCCGAGCCCAGCCACCCGGCGATTCCCTCGGCCACACTGGCCCGGTCGTCGCCCGACCGGCACGACGGCAGAGGCGCGCGGGCGAAGTCGCTGGTCATCGTACGGCTGCGGGCGCGGAGACGGCCTGGTACAGCCGCATCATGGACAGCAGCCCGGAGCGGATCTCCTGCAGGTAGCGGTCCGGGTTGGTGGCGCCGGGCGCGAGCGGCACGCTCACCACGCCAGGATCGAAGCCGATGGTGTCGATTCCGCAGCCGTACCGCAGTGCCAGCATGCGCAGGGCGTCGGCGTGTTGAAACGGCACGTAGATCGGGGAGGTGACCACCAAGATCCGGTCGGTGGCGCGTAGGTCGACCCGCCGGGCCCAGAACTCGTAGGTGTCCGGGGTGTTGGCCCGGCGGGTGGCCGGTTCGCTGGACGGTGCGGCGAGCACCCGGACCGCCGTACCGGCCGGTGACCGGTAGGTGCACATCGACCAGGAGCTGTGGTCGACCGGGCCGTCCGACGATTCGCGCCGCCCGGGTCCGTCGAGGCGGAACGCGGCCCGCACCCCGGCGTCCATCGCGTCCACCTCGTACCCGCTGTCCGCGAGTCCGGGCAGTTCCCGTTCCGCCGTGGTCAGCGGCCGGAAACTGCCCAGCGCGGCCAGTTCGGCAACGGCGACCGCACCCTGATCGATCAGCCGCGCGGCGTACTCGGTGCGCTGCAGGCAGGCCCGGCCAAGGCCGCCGAGGACGAGCAGATGGTCGTACTCCCGGTGGGCCGGCAGCCGCGGCTCGACCAGTTGGAGGGCGGTTGCCGCGTCGGTCACCAACTGGGCGGTCGCCCGGTTGAAGTGGGGGGGTCTGACCTGGTCGCGTTCCACCCCGGCGGCCTTCTTCCGAAAGTCCCAGTGCTTACCGGAGAAGCCGTCCAACCAGGTCAGCAGCGGGCCGACGGCGGTGGCCGGCAGGGTGCCGCCGAACCTGTCGACGAGTGCCCGTATCGGCTCAGCGGACACCCAGGTCTCGATCTCGGCGGCGACCGTATCCGGCTGGAAGTTTGGCTCGCAGGCGGGAAGTGGGACGGGTGCGAAGCCGGACATGAATCCTCCACGCGGCATCGGGCGAGGCGCTCGGTCGCCACCGATAATAGGTGTCCCAGGCCGGCGTCTGGCCGCAGCCGAATCGCCGCGTCCGGAAAGTGGACTCAGTGGACATCGACCGGCGACTGAGCCGGTTCGGCTGATCGCCGGTCCGTCAGTAGACGTTGAACGTAGACGTTACCTGGGAGGTCGGCGGTCCATGACCGAGATCGATGTTCTCCGTGAACTCTGCTCCGACGTCCGTCGGAAGAGGATCCCCGTCGACGAGGCGTTGGTCGCTCGGATCGAGCATGACGTGGCGGCGTACCGCGACCGCCTGCGCGTCGCGCCCACCCAGTCGCCGCCGGCGGAGCTGAGGACCGCTCTGCGGCTGACCGGCTGGTTGATCTACGAGACGTCGCTGATGCTGCTGTGGAACGTTCCAGCCGAGATCGATGGGCTGTCGGAGCAGGCGCGGCGGGCGGCTGAGGCTGACGCGGCGCTGATCATCCGGCTCGCTACCGCCGCCAGATCGCTGCCGTGGCCGGAGTTCGCCCCCCGTGCCCTGGGCGCCATCCGGGCCCTGGCGCTGGTCAGGTCGAAGTGGAACGACTATGACGGCGCGTGGCTGCTGCACGAGGAAGTACGGACAAAGCATCAGTCGTACCGGGACAGTCTCGGCGCCGACCCGGCGGATGCGCGCCTGGTCCTCGACCTCGACGAAGTCCTGCTGCAACTGGCTCTCGCCGAGACCGGCACCGCCTGCCGCACCGCTGAACAGACGATCGGCCGTTGGCTCGAGAACTGGGGCGGCGCGGACGTGGCGACCGAGCGGCGGGAGGCCGACCGCTGGGTGCCCCGGATGTTCCGGCAGCTCTCCGACGGTGCCGAGGTCGGGAGGCGGGCGTTGGACATCGCCGACCGGATCTACCAGGAGTACGGCTTCGTGGAGACGATCACCGAGGACCGGCTCATTCTGCGCACCGGGTTCCGCAACCCGGCGATCATGACGTGCCGGGCGTTGCTGTTGATGTACTCGCTCTGTCCGGCGATGCAGCGTCTCGGCATGCGGCCGCGCGGCTACGACACCTGGCCGGACTTCATGTCCTCGGTACGCCAGCGGTTCCACGAGACACTGGCGTACCTGGTCCGCCCGGCGATGCAGGCCGACGGCACCCTCGCCCCGCTGCTCGACGACCACGCCCGCACGATCGTGCAGTTCTGCCTGCACTTGGCGCTGTTGACCGCTTCGGAGACGCTCGAGGAGCCGCTGGTCGTGGATGACACGCTGACGCTGCACCGGCTCGACGACGAGGCCGCCCTGGCCATGTCGCGCTGGCTGGCGGAACCGGCCGGCGGCGACGGCAGGGTACGCGGCGACGCGAGCGTCGTCGGCTCCGCGTCGATGCCTCATTTCATCCGCTCGGTCGAGGCGTGCCGGGACGACGCCGGCGCGACCGCCAACTATCAACAGTGGCGACGGGACTGGACCGCGCTCGACCGGTACGGCCCGGACCGCTGGACCAGCGTCGAAGCGCTGCTGGACCGGGATCCGGACGGCGGGATCTGGTGAACCGGCTTGCCCTGCTGATCGGCTCCGACCATGGCGGCCTGCGCGGTGTGCGGCACGATCTCGCCGCGATGACGCAGGCTCTGCGGGTACGCGGGTTCGACGTGCGTGAGTGCCCGCCGGCAGCGGCGACGAGGGCCGGGATCCTCGCCGCGTACGAAGGGATCATCGCCGACGCCGGGCCGGGCGACGCGGTCGTCGTCTACTACTCCGGCCACGGCGGCTCGACCGAGCCACCACAGACCGAGCCACCACAGCCCGGGCCATCACGAACCAGACCTTCCCAGACCGAGCCGTCGTGGCCGGCCGATCTGCAGTACATCGTGCCGACCGACTACGACCAGTCGACCGCCGACGACTTCCGAGGCGTGACCGCCGCAGAGTTGTCCGTCCTGCAGTCCCGGCTGGTCGCGGTGACCCGCAACGTCACGGTGATCCTCGACTGCTGCCACTCCGGGCTGATGTCCCGCGACGTGAACCTGCGGCTGCGGGCGCTCCGCGGACCGGCACCGTACGCCTGGGTCCGCGCCCACCTCGACCGGATCCAGCTGCGTACCGATCTGCTGCCCGTCGAGAGCAACCCGCACGCGGTCCGCATCGTGGCCTGCGCACCCGGTCAGCGCGCGTTCGAACGTCCGGACGACGACGGGCTCTGGCGTGGCGTCCTTACCACCCAGCTGTGCCGGGCCCTCGCCGAGGCCGGCGACGCACCGGTGACCTGGTCCGGGCTGCTCGACCAGATTCGCTACCGGGTGACCGGGCTGATGTTCGAGCAGCGTCCCGAGGCGGAGGGTCCGGCCGACCGGTTGCTGTTCAGCACCGAGCGCGCGGACCTGCTGAATTCCCTGCCGGTGACGCCGCTGGACGTGCCCGGCCGGGTCCGGCTGGACGCCGCCGCCCTGCTGCGGGTCCAGTACGGCGACGAGTTCATGATCATGCCGCCGGGTCGGGCGGTCGACGACCGGGCGCACCGGGTCGGCGATCTGACGATCGACCACGTGGCGCAGACGTCGGTCGCGGGCATGGTGAGCTTCGCTGCCGACTGGTCGGCGGTGCCGGCGGGGGCGCGGGCGGTACGCACCAGGGTGACCGCGCCGCAGATCACGGTCCGGGTGCCGACCGGCGACCCGCGCGGCGGGCAGGTGCTGGCGGCGCTGGAGTCTACGGTGCTGGCCCGCCCGGCCCGGCGCGGCGCCGAGTGGGCGGCCGAGATCCGGTTCGACGATTCCGGCGGGGTGGTGCTCCGCGACCGGATCGGGCCGCTGCATCCGCCGTACCCGGATGATGCCGGGGGGTACGCCGACCTCGCCCGCGCGGTGCTGATCCATGCCCAGGCGACCCAGCTGCGGCGACTGATCGGTGACCCGTCCTACCCGCTGGGCACCGAGGTCACGGTGGACTGGGGCCTGGTGGTGGACGGTGCCGAGCACCCGCCGCCGCCCGCCGGTAGTCCGCTGACCCCGGCCAGCCGGATCTACGTGACCGTCCACAACCGGGGTGACCTGCCGGTGTACGTGTCGATGCTGGACATCGGGCTGTCCGGACGGGTCTCGCTGCTGATGCGGGGCACCCCGCGTGGCCGTCTGCTACCGCCACGATCCGGCTACACGTACGGCCGCGACGACGTTCGGCGGGAGCTGATCGGGGTAGGGCTGGCCTGGCCGACCGGACTTGACCCGGCGCATGCCCGGACCGAAACGATCCTGGTGGTGCTGAGCTCCGCGCCGCAGAGCCTCGCCGCGCTGGAGCAGCCCGAGATCGTCCAGACCCGGGAACCCGATCGCGGTCCCCGCCCACCCGACCGTGATCACCGCGCACCCGTAGGCGGTTCCCGGCTGCGGGACCTGATCGACCAGATCGCCACCGGCGGCTCCCGCGAGATCGATCCGAATTGGCCGGACGGGGTGCGGTACGAGATCCACGGCATCGACTTCGAGATGACACCGAGTGTGGAGGAGCGCCCACGATGATGACCCCGCAGGAGCTGCGCGACCTGTGCACCGCGCTGCGAGCCAAGGAGTGGCCCACCGACAGCGAGCTGGTTGACCGGATCGAGGCGGACGTCCAGGCGTACCGCGACATCCTGGCCGCCCGGGCGACCCAGCTGCCGCCCGCCGAGCTGGCCGAGCGGCTCCCGCTGATGGGCTGGCTGATCTACGAGACGAGTTGGGACTGCGTCCAGCGGATCCCGGCGTCGTTCGATCGCGACGTCACCGCGCCGGACGTCCGGGGACGGAGCGAGGCGCAGTTCGCCCTGGTCCGACGGATCACGAACTGTGCCCGGGGACTCCCGTGGCCGGAGTTCGCCCCACGGGCTGTCGGCGCGCTGCGTGCCCTCGCGCTGGCCGAGTCCAAGCGGGACACGGAGCGTGGCTACGACGCGGCCTGGACGTTGCACGCCGAGGCCCAGGAGAAATACGCGGAGTTCCGCGGAAGTCTCGGCGCCGGCGAGGACACCCAGCTGTTACGGCTCCAGTTGGACGAGGTGTTCCTCCAGCTGGCGCTCGCCGAGACCGGCACGGCCTGCCGTACCGCCGAGCGGATGATCGCCCGCTGGGCGGATCCGCCCGAGGAGCCGGCAGACGCGGACCGGTCACCCGCCGAGGAGCGGCGGTGGATTCAGCGGATGTTCCGCGAGCTGACCGACGGCGTCGCGGTCGGGGAGCGTGCGCTCGAGACGGCCGACCAGATTCGGAAAGAGTTCGGGTTCGCCGACCAGGTCGACGAGCACCGGCTCACCCGGCACACCGCGTTGCAGAACCCGGGGATCATGACGGCCCGGGCGGCGTCGCTGCTGCTGGCGATCCGGCCGGCGATGCAGCGCTACGGCCGCAGCCAGCCACCGGAGTTCGCTTCCTGGGAGCTGTGGGAGAAGGACATGCTGGAACGGTTCACCCGAGCGTACGCGGCCATCGAGAAGGACGTGCCGGGTGAATCGAAGATGGACGAAGGCTTCCAGCGGCAGCTGGTGCACGTCCGACTCAACCTGGCACTGCTCAAACCCGGGTTCGACCTTCCGTCACGGCGGACCGACGGCCCGGCCTGTCTCGCACTCAACCCGCTCGACGACGCAGCCGTGGAGGCCATGTCCAGCTGGCTCGGTGGCCCGAGCGGGTCCGGTCGCGAACGGGCGCTCGGCGCGGCGACCATGCCGATGTTCATCTGGTCGTTGATCCGGTGTCGGGGACTGGGGCCGGCCGACCAGGGCTATCAGACCTGGCGGATCCGGTGGTTCTCGCTGGATCAGCACTCGGACGAGCCGGGTCGCCTCGACCGGGTGCGCTGGGCGCTGGAGCAGGCCCGACGGCTGGCCGACGACGAGGACAGCTGAGAAACGTTCAGCGCACGTACGCGCTGAGCAGCGCCCAGCCGGATTCCGGGGTGCCCGCCTGGATCTCGGCCAGCTGGGCGTTGCGCAACGCGACGTCGATGGAGACCGGGTCGGGGGACCGAGCGGCGCGCACCATCGCGGCGGCGATCCGGCCGGTGCCGGCGTCGTCGACGCTGTCGATCCCGGCCACCACGCACCGGGCACCCCCGGTGAGTAGCGCCATCACCAGGCTCAGCGGCTCGGCGCCGTGGTCGTTGCGGACCAGTCCGACATGGCACGACGCCATCAGGACCGACTCCGGCCAGCGCAGCCCGAGCGCCCGGGCCGCCGACAGCCGCTCGCCGGGCAGGGCCAGATACTGGCCGAAGCCCTGGCCGCCGCCGTGCGCGGCGATGTGCAGGAACTGCCAGCGGCCGCGCTGTCGCAACGCGTCCGCGAACCGGCCGCCGTACGGGGCCGGGATGCCGCCGTCGTCGTCCAGATCGCAGCTGCTGAGCGCGACGCCGACGGTCTTCGGCGGCAGACCCCACGCCGCCCGCTCCTGTGCGATGTCGAGGTCGGAGAGGTGCTGTCCGTCGATCTCCACCGGCTCGTCGGAGCCGACCAGGCGGACCAGGGCGGCACCCGAGACCGGCGGTGGCAGTTTACCGGACAGGCAGGTGAGCACCGGGCTCTGCGAGATGACGGCGCGCTCGACCAGCCGGGTGCCGGCGTCGATTCGCAGCCCGGCCCACGGGACGAGGCTCAGCCACGAGTGCGCCGAGATCAGCAGCTGGGCGGGCGCGTCGACGGTACAGCCGGGCAGGATCTCCTCGGTCAGCCGTGGTGGCAGGACCTTGTCGGCCAGCGCCCGCAAGTCGAGCAGCCCGTCGTCGCGCAGACCCGCCACCGGCGGGTCGACGACGTCCCGGCCGCCGGTCAGCTGACCGACCCGGGCGTGCTCGAACAGGACGCGAAAATCGTCGCCCGGATCGAACCGGTCGAAAGTCATCCGGCCACCCGGCTCGATGAGCGTGCGGAAGAACGCCCGGGCCGCCAGATTGTCGGTCAACTCGACATAGTCGAGGGCGTACCGTGGCCCGATCTCGCACACGACTTCGTCAAGGTCGGTGGGCGGCGGGAGCACGGTGTCGGCGAGCATCGGCGAGACGGCGTCCTCCAGATCCCTACGCAGCGCGTCCAACTGCGCCTGGCGGCGGGCAACCGTGCTGGTCATGACACCAGGGCTGGGGTTTTCGACCTCGAGGATCTGGGTCAGCAAGTTGTTGATCAGTGGGTTGTCGTCGAAGGTCAGCCCGTCGCGGACCCGGGCGGCGAAACCCGTCGACTTCGCGGACAGCGCCGCCCGGAGCCCGAGGCCGGCGGCCCGATCGGTGTCCATCCGGTGGGCCAGCAGACAGACGTCGGCGTAGACCCGGTGGAACGCCTCGGCCAGCGGTGCCCGGGACCGGGCGATGACCCGCCAGCGCGCCCGGACCCGCTCGGCGGCGTCCAGCGCCCGCAACGCCAGGTCCGCCGCCCGGTCGAGGTCGCCACCGGGGCGGACGAGGTGCTCGGCGGCGGCGAGCAGCAGCGACAGTTCGCGTACGCTCTGGTGGTCCACGCCGTCGTGGCTGCTGACGTCTGCGGCGTCGCGTCCGGCGTCCAGCAGGTCGATGGCGGCGGCGAAGCACTCGCCGGCCCGGTCGCTGCCGGGATCGGCGTACCAGGAGACCAACGCCTCGATGAACTCGAACCGGTAGCGGGTGGGGAACGCCTTGGCCCGGTCACCTTCCCAGTACGGGCGCAGCTCCCTCAGTTGGCGCAGGAACGGCCGGGGGTCGCCCTGCTCGATGTGGGTCGCGCCGAGTTCGTACTGGTAGTGCGCGATGTGCGGCTCGGCGCCGGTGCCGTACAGGTCCTGCGGTGAGCGGCGGGCCAGGTCGCGGGCCGCCTGGATGCGGCCGTCCAGTCGTAGGTCGCGGGCGGCGTGGTAGCGGTTGAACGCGCCCAGGGTCAGGTCCCGGTCGAGCCGGCGCAGACCGGGCCGGGTCTGGTTTTCCTCGAGCAGGCTAAGCGATCGGGCGTGCATGTCGACTGCGGTGAACTCGCTGGTCAGTGCGGTGCCGACCAGCTCGCAGTACCGGACGAGAACCGCGGCGTGATCCCAGGCCTGTGCCCGCTCCGCCCAGCCGGCGTCCCCGGTCGCCAACTTGATGTGCCGGTGCAGCGCGAGGTCGAACAGGGTGCTGCCGTCGACCCCGGTCAGCGCCTCCGCCTCGCGCATCCGGACGATGCCCACGGCGGTGTCGGCGGCGGCGGCGAGCGTCAGCAGGTCGTCACGTCGCATGATCCGCCGCACCGCGACGTCGTGTCCTTCGAGATCACGCATTGGTGACGACCTTTGCCAGGTTTCGCAGCGCCAGGTAGTCGTGGCAGCCCACTACCCGGGTGGCCGACTGCTGCGCCTGGGCGATGCGGTGGTCCTTCGAACGCTCGCCGTCGGTGTGGCAGTCGGGACTGGCCCAGATCAGCACCTTGGCGAGGGCTGCGAGCCGCTGGACCTGCCGGATCAGCGGTGCCATCTCGGCGTGTTCGAGCCCGTCCGAGCCGAAGACCACGATCGCCGAGCGGACGACGTCGGTGCCACCCCAGCGTCGCAGGAAACCGTTCAGCGCGTCGCCGAGCGTCGTGCCGCCGGACCAGCCGGTGCGCACCCGCCCGGCGGCGGGCAACGCGTCCCGGGGGCGGAGCCCGCGCATCGACCGGGTGAGGCGGGTGTGGTCGGTGCCGACAGCGAAGACCTCGGTGGTACGCGGATTCGCGGCCAGCGCGGCGGCCGCGAACCGCAGCAGCATGTCACTGTACGGACTCATCGACGCGCTGACGTCGACGAGCAGGAGCAGCCGGCGGGTGCGTGCCGCCGGGCGGCGATGGCGCAGCCGTACCAGCTCGCCGCCGGTGCGTAGCATGAGCCGCATCGTCCGGGCCGGATCGATCGGGCCGGTCCGGGTCGAGCGGCGGTGCATAGTGCGTCGGGTGGGCATCGGCCGCAGCAGGTCGACCCAGGTCGCCACCTCCCGCAGCTCATCCTCGGTCAGGTCGTCGAAGTCACGGCTGGCCAGCCGACTGGTGTTGCCGGCCCCGCCGCCAGCAGCCCGCGGCGACGGTACGTCGGCCCTCTGTGGTGCCGGTTCGCTGGTAGCCGGCCGACCGTCGGTTGGGCGGGACTGGGCTGGGACCAGCGCCGGTCGAGTGTGACCGACGCCGTCCGGCGGGGTGCCGAACCAATCGCGGTACACGATGTCGAAGACGGGTACGTCGGTCCGGTCGCGGCACAGAGCCACCCGCAGCGGCCAGTACGGTTGCGCGTCGGCGGCGACCCCCCAGTGCCCCAGCGCCTCGGCGGCGGCGACGACCCGGTCGACGCTGACGGCCAACCCGGCGGTTCGCAGCGCCTCGGCGAACCGGACCAGGAGGGCCAGCGGGTCGCCCGTCATCGGACGTTCCGTTGACTCGCCAGCACCCGACGTACCTGCGCTTCGTCGTCGTGGTGCTTGACCAGGGTGCAGATCGCCGCGTCCGCTGCCGGGTCGTCCGGCGTGGCGGCGCCGAGCCGGTGTATCGCCCGCGCGTAGTCGATCGTCTCGGCCAGGCTGGGCTGCTTGGCCAGGTCCAGCCGACGGAGCTGGGCCATGATCTCGGTGATGGCGATGGCCAGGTCCGGCGCGAGTCCTGCTACGTGCCGGTGGAGGATACGAGCCTCCAGCTCGGGACCGGGATGGTCGATCCAGTGGTAGAAGCAGCGCCGTTTGATGGCGTCGTGCGGCTCCCGGGTGCGGTTGGAGGTGAGGACCACGAACGGCGCGACCTCCGCGCGGACCGTCCCCAGCTCCGGGATGGTGACCTCGTACTTGTCCAGCACCTGGAGCAGCAGGGCCTCGAAGTCCTCCTCGGCCCGGTCGACCTCGTCGATGAGCAGCACCGCCGGTCCGTTCCGCAACGCCCGCAGGATCGGTCGCGCGACCAGGTACTTCTCGTCCCACAGCTCGGGCAGCCGGTCGGTGTGGTCACCGGTCCCGGCCGCGCGCAGCGCCAGCATCTGGGCCGCGAAGTTCCAGTCGTAGAGGACCTGGCTGGCGTCCAGACCCGGATAACACTGGACTCGTTCGATCGGTCGATCGAGGACGGCAGCCATCGCCTCGGCGAACGCGGTCTTCCCGACCCCCGGCGCACCTTCTAGCAGCAGCGGCCGGTTCCCGTGAAAAGCGAGGAAGGCGGCTGCCGCCAACCCGGTGCCGGCCAGATAGCCGGCGCGTTGGTCCAACGGCGCGACGAGATGCGTAGCGTCTCCGAACGTCATTCGGTCCCCATTTCCACGCAGCCGAGTCCGGTCGATGTCCAACACTGACGGACGGGGCGGGCGTCGGTGGCTGGGCGGTACCGCCCAGCCACCGACACCCGCCGGCTGCCGCCTGCGGCAGCCAGTCCACGAACGGATCAGTCGACGACGACCTCGCATTCGTTCGGGTGGCCGGTCAGCCAGGATCGGATGGTGTCGTTGCCGGTGTTGCCGTAGCAGGCGTCGAGCTGCGCGCCGCTGGTCTCGGCCATGTTGATCCCGCCGAAGATGGTGTCGGGTCCGTCCCCGCCGTAGATGTCGTCGTTGTCCTCGTTGCCGCGCAGGGTGTCGCCCCCGACCTGGCCGTAGATGGTGTCGTCGCCGGTGCCACCCCAGATCTCGTCGGCACCGCCGGTCACCACGACGCCAAGGCCCTCACCCCACAGGAAGTCGTCCCCGCCCTCCCCGAAGATGCGGTCCGCGCCCTGACCACCGTAGACCGCGTCCACCCCGCCACCGGCGCAGATGACGTCGTTGCCGCCCCGGCCGTCGATGATGTCGCTGCCGGACGAGCCACGGATCACGTCCCGTCCGCTCGTCCCGTTGATCGTGCCGGAGCCGCTGATGGTCACCGGCTCGCCGTCACAGGTGTGGGTGGCGGCGGCCGGCCCGACCGGACCGACCACCGCGACCGCCGTGGCGACCGCCACCAGGGTTGCGATACCTACCTGCCTTCGCACCGTTCCTCCTTCTGCTCTGCCGGTCGCGCCGTCCGGGACCGGCGTCATCAGGATCGGAACGGCGGTCACGGTTGGCTCAGCGCCGTGTCACGGCCGGATTGCCGACAGAGGTCTTGCCGCCGGCGGCGGTCCCGCGCAGCCTGTTCCTGCCGGAGAGGGACGAGCCCGTTTCTGCCGGAGAGGCAGGTGAGCAGCGGTGCGTTCGTCAGGGCCGGGGCGGCAAGGTCCGGATTGCCGGATCGTGGTAGCCGCCGCCGGTTACGGCAAGACCACCGCGCTGCGCCGCTGGTTTCCGCCGTCGGGCGCCCACTGGTGGCGTGGGCCGGAGGCGACGCCGCAACGGCTGGCCGACGAGATCCGGGCGGTCGTCGACGACCGCCCGCTGATCGTCGACGACCTGCCCCGGCTGTCCGCCGGGGCGGTGCAGGCCCTGGCCGCGGCCGTCGACGACCTGCCGGACACCGCGACGGTGGTGCTGTCCAGTCGCTGGCCGCCGGCTGCCGCGACGGCCGGCTGGGTCGGCCGGTACGGGTGGCAGGAGCTCGGTCCGGCCGATCTGGCGCTCACTGCGGAGGAGGTCGCCGACCTCCTCGCCGCCGAACATGGACTGTCCGATCCGGCCCTGGCGGACCAGGTGTACGGGGCGACCGGCGGCTGGTCGGCACTCGTCGCGCTGACTGCCGAGACGCTACGGCTGGACGGGGTGCCACCGGGCGACCTGGTGTCGGCCGTCAGCCAGCCTGGCAGCCCGCTGGCGACGTACCTGACCGTTGAGGTGTTGGCCGGATTGCCGTCGGCGACGGCCCGGCTGCTGCGCTGCGCCGCCGACCTGACGCCGTTCAGCGCCGAGCTGGGTCGGGCGCTCGGGCACCGGCGGGCGACGGAGTCCGTACGGTTGCTGCGCCGCACCGGACTGTTGACGCGTGCCGGGGCGCCACCGGCCGTACCGGGTGGGCCCGCGCCGATGGAACGCGTCGTGCCGGTCGTCGCCGAGGTGGTCCGGCGGCAACCAGCTCGAAAGCAGCAACCAGCTGGAAGGCAGCAGCCGGCCGGGCAGCACGCCGATCTCGCCGCGGCCGCCGCCTGGTACGACCAGCATGGACCGCCGGTGGCTGCGGCCCGTGCCTACCTGCGGGCCGGTGCCGACGCGGCGGCCGCCCGGGTCTTGGCCGAGCATGGCGACCGGATGCTCGCCGCCGGGCAGGCGGGCGAGGTCGTGGAGCTGGTCGCCGCGCTGCCCGAGCCTCGCGTCACCCGGCGACTGCGGCTGCTGCTCGGCGACGCGTTGCGTACCAGCGGCGACCTGACCGCGGCCGAACGGGCGTACGACGCGGTGGCCGCAGCCGAGTCCGACTGGGACGCCGGCCTGGCCTGGCGGGTGGGGCGGATCCACTACCAGCGTGGTGACGCCCAGGCGGCGCTGGAGACCTTCGCCCGTGGCCGGGACCAACCGTCGTCCCCGTCGACCGAGGTGGCTCTGCTGCTGGCCTGGACCGCGCACGCTCAGCTGCTGGCCGGCGCGGTGCAGACCGCCACCGGGTACGCCCGGCGGGCGGTGACGGCGGCCGCTGCGGCCGGCAGCGACAGCGCGCTGGCCACCGCCCACCTCAGTGTGGCCCTGTGCCGGGCGGTGGCCGGGGACTTCGCCGGCAGCGAGGAACACTTCGCGCTGGCCCAGCCGATCGCCGAGCGTACCGGCGATGTCCTGCTGCTGACCCGGATTCACACCAACCGCACCTACCAGCTGCTGCGCACGGCGCGGTACGCGGATGCGCTGGCGGCCGCGCAACTGTCCGCCCGGTACGCGGCCGTCGCCGCCTCGCCGAGCCTGCGCGCCATCGCCACCAGCAACGAAGCCGACGCGCTGGCGATGCTCGGGCGCTACGACGAGGCGGCGGCGCGGTACGAGACCGCGACGGCGCACTACCAGCGCAAGGGGTCCCGCCGGTTCGCGAACGCCGTACTGGGACTTGCTGAGCTGTATCGCCGTCGGGGCTGGCGGGAGCAGGCCCGCGCCGGGTACGAGGAAGCGGTCCGGGTTGGTGAGGACACCGGCAACACGTATGTCCTGGTGCCGGCCCTGGCTGGGCTGGCGCTGGCGGTACTGCCCGACGACGTCAAGGCGGCCGCCGTCCACGCCGAACGGGCCAGGGACCTCGCCGCCGAGGAGATCGTGGTGCCGGCCCTGCTGGCGCAGGGCTGGGTGGCGCGGTACGACGGTGACACCGCCGGTGCCGCGGCGTCCGCGGACGAGGCGGCCCGGGTGGCGGGGGCGCAGCGGGACCGCGCCGGGCTGGCCGACGCGTTGGAGTTGCGCGCCGCCGCAGAGACCGATCCCGCCCGGGTACGCGACGCGCTGCGCGAGGCGTACGCGATCTGGACCGGTGCCGGGGCGGAGGTGGAGGCGGCCCGCCTCCTTGTCGCCCTCGGTCAGCTGCCGGCCGCCAGCACCGACGACCGGCTCGGCGGGCTGTTGGCGGCGGAGCGGCTGGCAGCGGCCGGCGCTCGGGCGGACCGGCCGGCGAGCCTGGCCGCGACCTACGCCCGGCCGACCTCCGGTGCCGGCCCGACCGCCGCCGGTGAAGTCGTCGTCCGGGCACTGGGCCGGTTCGAGGTCCGGCTCTCCGGACGACCCGTGCCGGTTTCGCAGTGGCAGTCCCGCAAGGCCCGGGACCTGCTCCGGATCCTGGTGGCTAGACGCGGCCGACCGGTACCCCGCAGCGAGTTGAGTGAGCTGCTGTGGCCGGCGGACGACCCGGAACGCACCGGACACCGGCTGTCGGTGCTGCTGTCCATCGTCCGCGCCGTCCTTGACCCGGCGAAGGACTTCGGTCCCGACTGGTTCATCGTCGCTGATCAGGGCAGCATCGCCCTGGACCTGACGACGGTGCGGGTCGACGTGGAGGATTTCCTGGCACAGGTGGCCCACGGCCGCCGGCTCCTGGAGCGGGGGATGACGGTGCCGGCACGGGCGATGTTCCTCGCCGCCGACCGGGAGTACCGCGCGGACGTGTTCGAGGACGAACCGTACGACGACTGGTCCCGTCCGATGCGGGAGGAGGTGCGGGCGGCGTACCTGAGTCTGCTGCGCATGCTGGCCCGGACCAGTCGGACTGTAGCCGGACCGGCCGCCGCGACCGGCTACCTGCTGCGGGTGCTGGAGCGGGACCCGTACGACGAGCCGGCTCACTGCGCGCTGGTCCGTGCCCTGGTCGCGGCGGGCCAGCACGGCGAGGCCCGCCGCGCCTTCGACCGGTACGCCGAGGCGATGCGGGCGATCGGGGTACGGCCACCGGACCGGACCCTGCTGGTGCCGGCCCGGCCGCAGCCCCGCGTCGCTCACTGAGAATGTGGGACGGACTCAGTGGAACGTGGGATGAAGCAGGATGCCGTAGCTGGTCAGTTCGCCTTTCCCGTCGTCCTCGTGCCCGTCGTCGTACCTGTCGTGCCGTAGCGGATCCGTTCCGGCGCCCCGATCGGCCCGTCCCCCGGCGAGGTTCAGCAGCGGGTCGGGGACGAGCGCGGTGAGGAACAGTACGCCCTGGCCGCGGACTGAGGCACCGACGCCGTACACCCGCTGGTCGGTGCCGGAGCCGTCAACGATGGCCGTCTTCGGCCAGGCGTCGTCGGTCGCGGTAGTCGCGGTCAGTCGGGCACCGAGCGAGCCGTCGACCGCGGTCGGCCGTTTGCAGATCGCGTACGCGACGACCCGGGTCGGCGTGTTGCCGCCGGCGTGCACCCGGACCCGGCGCAGATCCCGGTCGGGTGCCACCTCGTCGACGTACGACAGGTCGACGTCGGCGTCGACCCGGAAACCGGTGCCGGTGACCTGCGTCCGGTCGGGGCAGGTGGCGGTGGCGGTGGTGCCGTCGACGGCGGTGGCCACCGTACGCTGCGGCGGGTCGGACGAGACGTCGCAGACGGCGTACGCGGACACCGACCAGGCGCTGTCGTGACCGGTTCGGGCGGCGGCCGAGACGGTAACCGACGACAGCGTCTGGTCAGGGGCCATCGCGGTAAGGACGACGCCACCGGCACCACCGATGATCCGGGCACCTGCCCCGTAGACCGACTGCCCGGGGTCAGGGCAGTGCACGGTCACGGTCTTCACCCTGCTGTGGTCGTGGCTGCTGGCGAGCACGGCCAGGTCCGGCAGCCCGCCCGGCCGGGCCGCTGCCGCCGGGTTTCCAGTCCCGCCGGTCACCGCCGTGCCGGTCAGCGTGACCGCCGTGGCTGACAGGGCGGCTATCCGCCGCCGCCACACCCTGCTGATCATGTTGCGCTCCTCGTGATCGAATCTCCGCTCGGGCGTGCCCATGGTGCGGAAATCCGTCACGGTGGCGTCATGGTGAACCACCGGTCCCTGATCCGGCCGTGACCCTGTGCTGCCAACCTGCTCGCCACCGCCGGCATCCCGGCGCTACACAGAGGAGAGCAGTCATGAGGAAGCGACGTGCCCCGATCATCGCGGTGCTGGTCCTGCTGGCGTTCGGCGGTGTGCTGCTGAAGCAGCTGCCGGCGACCGCACGGTCCGCAGCCCAGCCGCTGAAGGTGGACGCAGCCGCCGAAGTGGACGCAGCCTACGCGGCCGACGGCGACGGTCCGGCGGCCTGCAACGGGGGTGCCCAGATCGCGAGCCTGGTCCGCCTGAACGACACACCGGTATCCGTCGCGGAGACCGCCAATCCGGTGCCGTTGCCCGGCGCGGCGGTGCCGTTCGTGGTGCCGGCCGGAAACAGCGCCCAGGTCCTGGTGACCTTCGACGCCGAGGCGCGTCTGACCGGGCAGCCCAACACCTTCGCAACGCCAGCGGACTTCCTGCGGGTGCAGATTCTGCTGAACGGTGTTCCGATGCCGCCGGACAACGATCTGATGTTCACCACGGACATCGGGCAGTCCAACGCCACCCAGGCCTGCCGGCGGATAGGCCAGGGGAACCACGTGGTGTCCGTGGTCTGGCAGGTGGTCGACCAGGCAGGGGCGAGCGTACTGACCGGGTTGATCGACGACTACCAGCTGACGGTCCAGCTCAGCGCCTGAGCCGTGCGGCCCGACGACCTGGGGCGGGACAGCTGTGCCCACCGCGCGGTTGAGCGCAGTGGGCACAGCTGTGTGGTGTGGAAGTTTGTTGTCCGTCAGCGCTCCCGGTTCGGGTAGCGGCGACGTTGGGTCAGGTGGACGAGAATCACTCCGCCGACGATCAGCACCAGGCCGACGACCAGGAAGTTCATCGTGTTCGCACCGGTCAGTGCCAGCGGACTGTCTGACTCGTCAGTGTTGACGTCGTTGGCAAGGTTGTCCACGGCTGGTGCATTGATTCCACCGGCGGCGGCAGTCGGGCTCGGATCCGCGCTCGGTTCTGCAGTCGGCTCGGCTTCCTTTTCCTCTTCGGCAGCGGTCTCAGTCGGCTCCGGCGTGGGCTCGGCGTCCTGCGTCGGCGGTGCCGGATCGTCGGTGACCTCCGCCTCGGGGCTGGCCGGCGCCGGTGGTTCCTCGGCTGGGGGCTCCTCGGCCGGGGGCTCCTCCGCTGGGGGTTCGTCGGCCGGTGGTTCCTCGGCTGGTGGTTCCTCGGCCGGTGGTTCCTCGGCCGGGGGCTCCTCCGCTGGGGGTTCCTCGGCTCCGCCGGCTCGCACCTCGATACGGACGGCGTCGATCGCCGGAGTCTGGTTGGCCCGCTGCATCATCGGGATCCGGTGCGATCCGTCACCGGCCCACGATGCGCACTGGGCGATTCCCTCCTGAGGCAGCCCGGGCACCTGGATGGTGACCACGTCCGGCTCGGCACCGCCGCCACCGTCCTCGGTCGCGACGAAGAAGGCCGGCACCGGCTCCGGGTCGAGTGCCTCGGTGGTACTGGTCAGCATTCGGCAGGCGGTGTGGAAGTGGCCGCGGGTCAGCCCGTCTCCGGTCAGCAGTGCGGACTCCACGTAGTACCCGCCCTGAGCCGCCGGCAGGAAGCGGTCCCGGACCAGATTGCGGGTGCTGACCCGTAGTTGGAACGGTTCGCCGACGCCGACCGATTCCGGCGACTCGGTGATCAGCAGCGTCGGGTTCTGCTCTGCCGCACCGACCTCGCCGAACGCCGTCGAGACGCAGCGGCTGCCCACCTGGAAACCGTCGTGCGGCTCCAACGAGCTGTCGTCACATCCGGTACCGAGCACATCGAGTCCGTTGACCTGCTCGCTGGCCTTGCGATCCGTTCCAGCACTGGAGATCTGGCTGACAGCGATCAGGACCCCGAAGGCGGACAGGGTCGCGACCGCGATGACGGCGCGGCGCGCCCGTCCGCCCTTCGCAGGTCTGGCGGCGCGTCTGTGAGCCGGTTGTCCCATGTGCACACCTTCCGAATGCTCACCGTACTGGGATGTCTGTATTAGGCTCGGGCACGACGGTGCCGGCGGGGGGTTTACCGGGAGCGGACGACTGGTCGTCCCGGGCCATACGCATACGTTAGGGAGCGGTTCAATCAAGAATCAACTTCAGCGCCAGAAATGATGATTTCTTGAGCCGCAAGTAAAGAAAACTTATGGCACCGGCCTTGAACGCTCGACATCAGCCGTTCGGCTGATGTCGATGTAGTGACTGTCGGTAGTGGCCGGATGTCACCGGCGGTCGTCGTGCAGTAGCTTCTTCTGCACCTTACCCATCGCGTTGCGTGGCAGGTCGTCCACGATGCGCACTTCGCGTGGCCGCTTGTGGGTGGAGAGTTCGGTGGCCACGAAGTCGATCAGCGACTGCGGGGACACACCCTCGGCAACCACGTACGCGACGACCCGTTGCCCGAGGTCGGCGTCGGGTGTGCCGATGACCGCCGCCTCGCGTACCGCCGGATGGGTCAGCAGCACGTTCTCCACCTCGCCGGCACCGATCCGGTAACCACCGCTCTTGATCAGGTCGGTGGAGGCGCGGCCGACGATACGGTGCCAGCCGGCCCGGTCGATCGCCGCGACGTCGCCGGTGCGGAACCAGCCGTCCGGGGTGAAGTCGCTGCGCCCGGCGGCACCGAGGTAGCCGTCGAACACCATCGGGCCGCGAACCTGCAGCTCGCCGATGGTCTCGCCGTCCGCCGGCAACTGCTCGCCGTCCTCACTGGCCAGCCGGGTGTGTACGCTGGCGAGCGGCGTACCGACCCAGCCGGGTCGCCGCTCGCCGTCGGCGCGGCTGCTGACCGTGATCAATGTTTCGGTCATTCCGTACCGTTCGACCGGTGCCTGCCCGGTGAGCTCGGCCAGGGTGTGGAAGACCGGGGCGGGCAGGGCCGCCGAACCGGAGACGAGGAGCCGGGCGGCGCGCAACGCCCGGGCGGAGGGCCGGTCGGCGCAGATCCGGGACCAGATCGTCGGTACGCCGAAGTACAGCGTGCCACCGGCGGCGGCGTACGCCCCAGGGGTGGGCCGGCCGGTGTGCACCAGCCGGCAGCCGACGCGTAGCGCGCCGATGACGCCGAGCACCAGGCCGTGTACGTGGAACAGCGGCAGGCCGTGGACCAGGGTGTCGTCCGGCGTCCATGCCCAGGCCTCGGCGAGGGCGTCGAGGTCGGCGGCGATGTTGGCGCTGGTCACTGGTACACCTTTCGGCGCGCCGGTGGTGCCGCTGGTGTAGAGGATCAGCGCGGGGGTGTCGGGTCCGACGGCCAGACGCTGGCCGGGCCCGCCCCGGGCGGAGCCACCCTGGCCGGAGCCGGCCAGGTCCGAGTCGCCCCGGTCGGGGCCGCCCCCGACCGGCCTCGTCGGGTCGGGGCCAAGCAGGAGCTGAGCGCCGGAGTCGCGCAGGATGTGACCGCGTTCGACCGGACCGGCGTCCGGCGGTACGGGGACCAGTGTGGTGCCGGCCAGCAGGCAACCGGTGAGCGCGACGACCGTGTCGAGGCTGGCCGTGGCGTCGACCGCGACGGTGTCGGCGCCGGCGATCTGCCTGGCGACGGCGGTCGCGGCTTCGAGCAGGTCGTCGCCGGACATCGACTGGTCGCCGACGGTGACCGCCGCCGGCCGGCCGGTCAGTCGCGTGGGGTTCAGCAACGCCATCTTCCCGACTCTCCTCCTGCCGGTGGGCGGACCGGCTCCGGACCATTGTCGGCTCTGTGGTTGCGCGGTGCCGAACCACGGTGGCCCGGAGTCTGCCGACGCTGGATCGAACTGGCCGTCCCCCTCCTCAGCCCCGTGGCCTAGCCAAACAAGCGGTTGACCAAACGGATGACTGATGCGTAAGCGGTTCGTGTGGGTCGGCCGCCGATTGTTCGTGATCTTTGGCCCGTTCGGTGTTGGTCTTTGTGATCCGGGTCACCATGCCGTCGAATGCTCTTGTTTCGGGGCGGTACGGTGACGGCCGGGGTTCTTGAGGAGCTGGGATTCCCGGTGACCGGGCGATTCGTGGGGGTCGGAAAATATGCGTTCCAGCAAGCAGTTGTGTGCTATTTCTGCGATATCAATAGGGTTGTCCCTGACCGGCTGTGGCCTCATCGGTGCTGGTGGAGTCAACAGCGAAGCGGAGCGCGACGAGTTTGTGCAGGCGTTGACCGACGCGGGCTACGCGGGTCTCGGCGAGCCGGTCGATGTGGACGGGCAGTGGAAGGTGCAGGCCGACATGGCCTTCACGAAGTGCTATCTCTGGCTGGAATGGGACGGGGAGGCTTTCTTCGTTTCGCACGCGACGGGAAACGGGGCCCCGGTGACTCCTGAAGGACGCGACGACCTGCCGAACCCGGAGCCCACCGCCGCACTGGACCTGGTGAACGAGAGCCCTGCCGGCCAGGAACGTGGATCGCGGGTCTGCTGATGGAGACGACCGCGAATCCATCAAGGACTGCGATCCGATACCGGGCGGCGGCCGTACTCGCCGCGGCCGCGCTCGGTCTGCTCGCCGGCTGCGGCGGCGGCCCGGCCGACGACGAAGGTCAGGCCGCGCCGACGGAGGCCGCTGCGGACGCCACCGTGACCGCGTCGGCGGAGCCGTCACCGTCCGCGTCGCCCGAGCCGGTGTCGTTCGCCGAGGGCGACGCGGCGGTCGCCCGCAGCACCCTCGCCCCCGGCGCGGTGTTCGCCCAAACTCTGACCGATGAGGAGATCGTCGTCTACAGCGTCACCATCGACGGCGCGGTGACCGAGAACTGGCGGTTCACCCCCAAGGTGTACGCCGACCATCCTGTCCAGGACGTGCTGAGCAGCCTGCTGCGGCAGGAGGACTTCACCCCCGACTACCGGCAGCTGGTGGTGGTCCGCAAGGAACGCGCCGAACCGATCGGCTTCGAAACCCGGGTAGGGCTGCACTCGCTGGACGGATCCTTCACCGACCTGTCCGGCTACGGCGAGTCCGTACCGGACAAGGCCGTGCAGTCCCAGCCGGCCGTACACCACGGCACCGGGCGGCTCTGGTACTGGCAGTACCAGAACCGTGCGACCCGACTGATGTCGGTCGGGCTGGACGGTGAGGACCGTCGCCACGAGGAGCAGATCCAGGCGAAGATGCCCCGTACGGTCGTCGGCCAGCCGTTCTACTTCCCCGACTCGGACGTGCCGGTGCCCACCTACGAGGACGGCAAGGTTCTGGTGGTCACCCCTGACGGGACCGTCGGCGCCAAGTACGTCCTGGCGGGGGCCGGTGCGCAGATCGGCGACCCGTACCAGATCGCCGAGGCGCCCAAGTTCGAGTCGCCCGGCTACGAGTTGGTCAGCTGGATCGACGATGAGACCCTGCTGGCCACCGGCCAGGACCAGATCTACCGGCTCACCATCACCGGCCAGCGGCTCGCCGAGCAGCCCTTGATCGCCGAGCAGACGCCGCCCTGGCGGCGGACGATCGGGCAGCTCGGGTTGGACCCGTCGGCGGAGCGGATCCTGTTCACCACCGGGTCCGCCGAGGACCCGGACGTGACCGAGTTCCACGTTGTCGCCTCGACCGGTGGTGACCCGGAACCGGTCGCCCTGGTTGGCCAGGGCGCCGGGCAGTTCGGCGACCAGCTGATCGGATGGGCACCTTGACCGGTGGAGATCAACGTGAGCTGCGGGAGATCTACGTGAGCTGCGGCGGGAGGGTCAGGCAGTGAATCCTCGGCCGTTCTTCATCCGACTCGGCCCGAGCCGCTGGTGGTACGTTGCCGGGCTGGCGCTCTGGGTGGCCGGCTTCGTCGGACTGTTCGGGTACGGGTACACGGCGAAGTCGCAGCGCGACGCCGCCGCCGTGGACCTGCCCCGGGCGGCGATCGACGACACCGTCACCGTCCAGGTCGCCGACGGCGGCGAGTACGGCGTCTGGCTGGAGACCATCGCCGGGGCCGACCGCCCCGACGCGGTCCAGCGGCTGATCGACGCCGCCCCGCCCCGGCTGATCGAGGTAGAGGTGACGACGGCCGACGGCGAGCCGGTGCTGGTCGGGCCGGCCTACGGTTACGACCACCGGGTGACGACCGGGGCGGCGCAGTTGCTCGGCTGGAGCGTCGGCGAGATGGCGCTCGCCCCGGGCGAGTACCGGGTGGCGCTGGCTGACGCCGAGCGGTACGCCGGTGACGGCGTGGCCGGGTTCGCGGTCGGCCCACTGCCGCCCGAGCCGGATGGACGGGCCGCCGTCGCAGGGTTGGTCGGCCCGGCTGCCGGACTGCTGGTCTGCCTCGTCACCCTGATCCTCCGGCAGCGGGCGACCAGCCGGGCGGCCCGACCATGACCGTGAGTGCGTGACCCGTGAGTGACCAGATGGGTAGGGGGCGACGTCGATGGACCCGGACAAGCCGCTTCAGTCGTTGAGCGAGTCCGAGCTCAGCAGCGCCCGGTGGGGCGGGCGGGCCGGTGCCGAGCAGGAGACGTACCGGCGTGAGCAGGAACGCCAGCGGCATGAAGATCAACGGCGGCTGGAGGAGAGACAGCGGTCCAGCGGCGGACGCCGGCTGGGTGCCGGCCCGGCCAGCGGCATCGGCATCGGCTGGCTGTGGGATCTGTTCCTGCTGGCGTTGCCGGTGATCGTGCTGGTCGCGGTCGTCGTGGGGCTGGCCCGGGGCACCACCTGGCTGGCTGAGGAGTCGTTGCTGGCACCACTGTTCCCCGCACCGGGTGACAGCCCGGCCCGCTACCTGCTGTCGGTGGTGACCCTGCTGATCCTGGTCCCGGGCAGCTTGGGCGTGCTGGCCGCGCGGCTGCAGCCGACCCCGCTGCGACTGCCGGCGCGGATCATCCTGATGCCGGCGGCGGTGCTGCTGGTGCCGGTGGTCTGCTACGTCACTCAGGTGACCGCCACCGCCGACCTGATCCGGCTGCCGTCATGACGAGCGCCGTACTGAATCTCGTCAACCGGGTACGCCTACCGCTGCGCGGGCTGCTCACCGCCGGATCGGCGGCCGGCGGTGGACTGCTGCTGGTGCTCGGGTCGGTGCTGCCCTGGGTCGCCGGTCCGGACGCTGGCGCGGTCACCTATGGCGCGGTGGAGACCGCCACCGACGGGTCGGCGCTGGGCTCGCGGGCCGGACTTTCCGGCGGGGACGCGTTCGTGACCCTGCTGGCCGGGCTCGTCGCGCTGGTCGTCACCGGGTGGTACGGCCTGGGCCGGGCGCGCAGGTGGCAGCAGGTGACGGTGGCCGGGGCGGGCCTGCTGGCCCTCGCCTGGGCAGTGCTGAACCACGCCGAGATCGGCGATGTCGCCGGACCGGACGGTGACCGACTGGACATCGGCCCGGGTGTCGGCGTCTACGTCGCGCTGTTCGGGGCGTTGCTCGTCCTCGTCGCGGCCGGGACGGCACCCCGCGACGTCGAGCACGACCTGCGGGTACTGGCCCGCCGTGCTGAGCGGTTGGCTCAGCGCGGCCTGGGCTTCGAGGCGATCGAGAAGCAGCAGCAGCTGTTGCGTCGGGCCCGCCGTCGTCCGGGCTGGCAGGATCCGCGGCTCACCTTCGAGGCGTTGTTCCTGGCCCGGCTGTATCTGGCTGTCGGCCATGTGGACCGGGCGGTCCAGCTGGTGCACGACGTGATGGGTGACGCGCAGCGCCGGTTCGCCGACGACGAGGAGGGCCTGGCGGCGGCGACGGCGGAGGCGTCCGACCTCATCGGGGAGGCGAATGCCCAGCTCGCCGCCGTGCAACAGTTCGCCCACCAGCAGTACGGCTACCCGCCGCCCCGGTGAGGCGTGGTCGACCAGTCATGCTGACCTGTTCGTGGCAGTCTGGTCGGTGATCGGGATCAGTTCGTCGAAGCGGGGAGGCCGGCAGTGCGGCAGCAGGTTCACTTCATCACTGTGGCCACCGCCGACCTGGCCGCCGCGCGGCGCTTCTACCGGGACGGGTTGGGCTGGCGTCCGACGCTCGACGTACCGGACGAGATCATTTTCTTTCAGATCGGGCCGGGCCTGATGCTCGGCCTGTTCGACGCGGACGCCTTCGGTCGGGACATCGACCCGGCTGCGGCGGTGGTGACCCGGCCGGGCGGGTTCACGCTGGCGCACAACGTGCCGACGCCGGACGACGTCGACCGGGTGCTGGCGGAGGCGCGGGCGGCTGGCGGGACGGTCCTCAAGCCGGGCCAGCGGGCCGAGTTCGGTGGGTACCACGGGCACTTCGCCGACCCGAACGGCACGGTCTGGGAGGTCGCCTGTAACCCGGGCTGGTGGGTAGAGCCGGATGGCACCGTCGTGCTCGGCCCGGTCGCCCCGGACAGCCCGGTCGACCAGATCAACTAGCTAGGGCTCTCTTCTGACTGCTACCGGTCAGTTCTGAAACACGCGGTCTGATTCCTGCCACAAACGTTCGGCGCTGGGTCCGGAAACTCGCGCGGCTTGTATTTCGGATGTATTTCGCGATGCTATGGGATAAATGAGACGTAAAATCTCTGCTTCTCTGTGGTGCTCCCTGCTCACATGATGTCGAAGCGTTTGGTGAAGTTGGATCCAATGATTCTGGTGGACATCTACCCAGCTCAAGCGGCGGGTTTCGCGAGTGTCCGTGATCAGTCATTTTACTTCCGTTGTGATCAATGGAAATTTGCCAATACGCTGCTAGCGCCCAGATGGGTACCAAGACAAGGGAGGGTCTCTTGAAATCCACACTGCGCTGGTCGGCAATGGCCGGCCTGGCACTCACGCTGGTGGTCACCGGCGCGCCGGCCGCCCAGGCGGAGTCGTCGCCGTTCAAGTCGGACGGCAACACGAGCGCCATCGCCCGCACCCTCGACGGCCGGGCGATCACCAACGCGAAGATCGCGAAGGAGGTCAGCGACTACTGGACCGAGGAGCGGATGGCGTCTGCCGTCGATCTGACGTTCGCGAGGTCGGCGAAGGGCACCGAGTCGACTGAGCGGGTGGCCAAGCCCGACGGGCCGGCGGGTGCGGTGGCACCGGTCGCGCCGAGCATCGGCACCGGCGGCGACGTCGGGATGCTGCTCAACGAGTCGCAGGCCGTCGGCAAGGTCTACTTCACCACCCCCACCGGTGGCAGGGCTTCCTGCTCGGCGAGCACCGTCGCCAGCGGCAAGCGGCGGCTGGTGGTGACCGCCGGTCACTGCGTGCACCAGGGCCCCGGCGGGCAGTGGTACAGCAACTGGCAGTTCGTCCCGCGCTACCGCAACGGCTCGCGGCCGTACGGCACCTTCGTGGCGTACAGCCTCAACACCCGTACCGCCTGGATCAACAGCGGCAGCTACGCCGAGGACATGGGCATCGCCATCATGAACAACGGTGGCACCTACGGCCTGAAGGTCGTCGACACCGTCGGCGGCCACGGACTGCGCTGGAACTACAGCTACAGCGTTTCGGTCACCGCCCTCGGCTACCCGTCCAACCTGGGCGGTGGTGAGAGCCAGTACTACTGCCAGGGCACCACGTGGAACGCCGGTGGCCAGCAGATTCGGATGTACTGCAACATGACGTACGGTTCCAGCGGTGGACCCTGGCTGCAGGAGTACAACGACTCGACCGGCTACGGGTACATCAACAGCGTAGTCAGCCACGGTGACAACCCGGGCAACGGTCAGTTCGACGGCCCGTACTTCGACAACGACATCAAGAGCCTGTACGACTACGCCGAAGGCCTTTCACCGGCCTGATCCGTCCCGTCCACCTGATCTGTCCCGCCAAAAGGTAGCCTCGGCCGATCCGGCCGGGGCTACCTGCACTGTCAGTTTGCGGGCCGCTGTCAATTCGCTGATTGCATACCCGCCTCGACATTCGCCGCGAGGGAGCGTGGAAGACGATCCTGACCTGTCCAGGATCAGCCCGTGTCGTGGGCGCTCCGTAACATGGGTGGCTGACCAACCGCCCGAGCGTGAGGACAGCCGTGGAGTTCGACGACCTGGAGTGGTTGCGACGCAACGACCCGGGCTGGCGGTTGCTCCGGGCCGACCATGCTGCGCTGGTACTGGCATTTCTCGGCCGGGTGTTCGTCGAGGAGAACATCCGGTCGATCTCCGCCACAGAGCTGGCCGGCCGACTCACCGACGATCTGCAGGCGCTCAACGACCGGCTCGGCGAAGGCACCTTCCCCCGCAGCGCGAAGGCGTACCTGGACGACTGGGCCCAGCCTGAGGTCGGCTGGCTGCGCAAGTACTACCCGCCCGGCTCCGACGAGGTCTTCTTTGACGCCACCCCGGCGGTCGAGCGGGCCCTGGCCTGGGTGCAGTCGCTGCGTGGGCGGGCCTTCGTCGGCACCGAGTCGCGCCTCAACATCGTGCTGGAGTTGCTGCGCCAGATGGTTTTCGGCGCCGAGACCGACCCGGACGTACGGCTGACCGAGCTGTACGCCCGGCGCGCCGAGATCGACGCCGAGATCGAGCGGGTCAATGCCGGCGAGGTGGAGTTGCTGGAGCCGGCTGCCCAGCGCGACCGATACCAGCAGTTCGTCACTACCGCCCGTGGCCTGCTCGGTGACTTCCGCGAGGTGGAGGCGAACTTCCGGGCACTGGACCGGTCGCTGCGCGAGCAGATCGCCACCTGGAACGGGTCGAAGGGTGACCTGCTGGACGAGGTGGTCGGCAGCCGGCACAGCATCGCCGAATCCGACCAGGGTCGCACCTTCCACGCCTTCTACGACTTCCTGCTCTCCCCGCAGCGGCAGGAGGAGTTCAGCGACCTGCTGGCCAAGGTGCAGCAGCTCGACGCGATCGGTGATCCGGATCCCCGGATGCGGCGCATCCACTACGACTGGCTGGACGCGGCCGAACGCACCCAGGCCACCGTACGGATGCTCTCCGAGCAGCTGCGTCGGTTCCTCGACGACCAGGTCTGGCTGGAGAACCGCCGGGTGATGGATCTCCTGCGCAGCATCGAGTCGCACGCGATCGCGCTGCGCGACCAGCCACTCGGCGGGTTGCGCCACGACATCGACGCCAACGCGCCGCAGATCACCCTGCCGATGGAACGGCCGCTCTACCGGCCCCGGGCCAAGCAGGCGCTGCGCAGCGACGCGGACGGCGACACCGGCCCGGTCACCCTCGACGTCTCGGCGCTGTTCGACCAGGTGTACGTCGACCCGACCCGGCTGCGTGGCACGGTACGCGGGGAACTGGCCGGCGCGTCCCAGGTCTCGTTGCCCGACCTGCTGGCCCGGCACCCGCTGGAGCAGGGCCTGGCCGAGCTGGTCACCTACCTGTCGTTGCGGGATCCGGAGTTCGACGTGCTCTTCGACGAGCAGCGGCAGGAACAGGTGCGCTGGCGTGACGACGACGGCCGGTTGCGGTCGGCCGTACTGCCGGCGGTGTCCTTTGTCCGCGGCGGTGCCGGCCCCGTCGCCAGGGAGGTGATCGAGCGTTGACCGCCGCTACCAGACCGACCGAGCCGAACCTGTCGCTGGCCGTCACCCAGCTGATGAAGGGGGTGCTCTACCGCGACGCCCACCCGGTGCCCTGGCAGCACCTGACGCAACTGCAGGCCCAGGTGCGTGACTACGTTGCGGTGATCGGGCTGACCGTCGTCGTCGACGAGGCCGAGGGGTACGCGTACCTGCGCTCCCGCGACGAGGACCCGGACGACGCGCAGGCGTCGGCGATCCCCCGGCTGATCCCCCGGCGGTCGCTGTCGTTCCACGTCAGCCTGCTGCTGGCGCTGCTGCGCAAGAAGCTCGCCGAGTTCGACGCCGACAACGCCGACACCCGGCTGGTGTTGACCCGCCAGCAGATCATCGACATGCTCGCGACGTTCCTGCCGACGTCGGTGAGCGAGGCCCGGCTGGTCGATCAGATCGATGCCCATCTGGGCAAGGTGGTCGATCTGGGCTTCCTGCGGAAGGTCAAGGACGGCGACGCCAGCTACGAGGTGCGGCGCATTCTGAAGGCGTACGTGGACGGGCAGTGGCTGGCCGACTTCGACGCCCGGCTGGCCGAGTACGCCGCCGAACTCACCGGCGCTCGGTCTGAAGCGCCGGGTGGCGACGCGCCTGGTGCCGGCTCCGGTGCGGAGGAAGAGAGATGACCGACACCACGGCAGACGACGCTTCGGCACCGCCGCCCGTCGGGTTTCGGCTGCAGCGGCTGGAGGTCCGCAACTGGGGCACCTTTGACGGCCGGGTCTGGACGTTGCGGCCCGGCGGTGCGAACGCGCTGCTCACCGGCGACATCGGCTCCGGCAAGTCGACCATCGTGGACGCGATCACCACCCTGCTGCTGCCGGCGCACAAGATCTCGTACAACAAGGCGGCCGGGGCGGAGACGCGGGAGCGGTCGCTGCGCTCGTACATGCTCGGCTACTACAAGTCGGAGCGTGACGAGGCCACCGGGGCGTCCCGGCCGGTCGGGCTGCGCGGCACCGACAGCTATTCGGTGCTGCTGGGGGTCTTCGCCGATCAGAGCACCGGGGCGACGGTGACACTGGCCCAGGTGTTCTGGATGCGGGAGGGCAACGCCGGCCAGCCGGACCGGTTCTTCCTCGTCGCCAACGTCGATCTCACCATCGCGGAGCATTTCGTCAACTTCGGCCCGGAGATCACCGCGTTGCGCAAGCGGCTGCGCGCCGCCGGGGCCAAGCTCTACGACCACTTCCCCGAGTACGGCAAGGACTTCCGCCGCCGCCTCGGCATCGCCTCCGACCAGGCGATGGACCTGTTCCACCAGACGGTGTCGATGAAGGCGGTCGGTGACCTCAACGATTTCGTCCGCAACCACATGCTGGAGCCGTTCGACGCCGGGGACTGGATTCGGCGACTGGTCGCCCACTTCGAGGATCTGACCAGGGCACACTCGGCCGTGGTCCGGGCCCGTGAGCAGTTGGCCGACCTGCGTCCGCTGCTGGACGCCTGCGACCAGTACGACTCGCACGGCCGACAGGTCGACGAGTTGGCGGCGCACCGGGCGGCCCTGCCGTACTTCTGCGCCCGCGGCAAGGTCGAGCTGCTCGACACCCGGATCGCCACCCACGGCAAGGAGCGCGACGAGCAGCAGGCGGCGCTGACCGGGGTGATCGACGAGTTGGCGGAACGCCGCGCCGAGCACCGCCGCCTCGACCTGGAGCGGGCCGGGCACGGCGGCGACCGGATCGCCGATCTGCAACGCCAGATCGGCGAGCAGGAGCGGGTACGCGGCGAGCGCCGCAAGCGGTTCGACCGGTACAACCTGCTGCTGACCGAGGCCGGGCTGCCGGAGATCGACGCAATCGAGCAGTTCACCGCCCGCCGCGATCAGGTCGCCGAGGCGTCGACCGTCGGCGATCGGGCCCAGGCCGATGCGCAGAACGCGTTCACCGACGCCGAGGTACGGGTGCGGGAGCTGGGCGGGCAGGCCGAGGAGGTCAACGCCGAGCTGCGCAGCCTGCGTGAGCGGCGCAGCAACATCCCGCGCCGCAACCTGGAGCTGCGGTCGGCGATCAGCACGGCGCTGCGGCTGCCCGAGTCGGAGTTGCCGTTCGCCGGCGAGCTGATCCAGGTGCGGGCGGCGGAGACCCAATGGGAGGGCGCCGCCGAGCGGGTGTTGCGCGGGTTCGCGTTGTCGTTGCTGGTGCCGGACGTGCACTATCCGGCGGTCGCCGACTGGGTGGACAACCATCACCTGTCCGGCCGGCTGGTCTACTACCGGGTGCCGGCGTCCGTGCCACGTCAGCCGCAGCAGCCGTACGGTGACCGGCCACTGTCGGCAAAGCTGGAGGTCAAGGAGTCGCCGCTGCGCGGCTGGCTGACCCGGGAACTGCAGCGGCGGGCCGGCTACGAGTGCGTCGACTCGGTGACCGAGTTCCGCCGGGCCGAACGAGCGGTGACCAGGGCGGGGCAGATCAAGGACACCGGTGGCCGGCATGAGAAGGACGACCGATCCCGGATCGACGACCGCAGCACGTACGTTCTTGGCTGGAGCGTGCAGCAGAAGATCGAGGCGCTGCTGGCCAAGGCGTTGCAGGTCACCCAGGAGCACCGGGCGGCGGCAGCGGAGCGGGATCAGCTGCGCGGCCAGCTCGACCGGCTGTCCCGCCAGCGTGACACGCTGAGCAAGCTGGTCGAGTTCGTCGACGCCACCGAGATCGACTGGCAGTCGGCGGCAACCCGGATCGGGCAGCTGACCCGGGAAAAGCAGCGGCTGGAGTCCGCCTCGGGTGAGCTGGCCCGGCTGACCGCCGAGCTGGACCGGGTCGACGCCCGGATCACGGTCCTGGAATCGGACCGCCAGACACTGAACAGCCGGATCGGCAAGATCGGCGGGCAGATCGAGCGCGACGAGTTGGCCCGACGGCAGGCCGCCGAGCTGCTGGCCGAGCCGGGTTACGCCGCCGCCACGCCGGTGTTCGACGCGCTGACCGTCCTGGTCGGATCGTCGGTGCCGGGCAGTCCGGAGGAGTACGACAGGCTCGGTGCCGAGCTGGATCGCGACCTGGCCGGACGCAGAGACGACGCCGCCCGTCGTCAGCAGCAGGCCAGCACCCGGGCGGCCAGCCGGATGGCCGACTTCCGCAGCAAGTATCCGTTGGACACCGCGGAGCTGGACAACTCGATCGAGTCGGCCGGCGAGTACCGGGCGATGCGGGACCGGCTGGTGCAGGACGACCTGCCGCGCTTCGAGGCCGAGTTCAAGACGTACCTGAACACCAACACCATCCGCGACATCGCCAGCTTCCACTCGCAGTTGCGCAAGCAGGCCGACCTGATCCAGGAGCGGATCGACACCATCAACAAGTCGCTGGTGGGCATCGACTACAACGCCGGCCGCTACATCAAGCTGGACGGCAACCCGACGCCGAACGTGGAGATCCGGCAGTTCCGCACCGACCTGCGGGCCTGCACCGACAACTCGCTCGGCGCGGACGACTCCGACCAGTACTCGGAGCAGAAGTTCCTGCAGGTCAAGCAGATCATCGAGCGGTTCCAGGGGCGGGAGGGCCTGACCGAGGTCGACAAGGTGTGGGCGCGACGGGTCACTGACGTGCGTAACTGGTTCGTCTTCTCGGCGACTGAACGCTACCGCGAGGACGACAGCGAGTACGAGACGTACACCGACTCGGGTGGCAAGTCCGGCGGGCAGAAGGAGAAACTGGCGTACACGATCCTCGCCGCGTCCCTGGCGTACCAGTTCAAACTGGACACGGCGGGCGGGACCGGCGCGGGCACCTTCCGGTTCGTGGTGATCGACGAAGCGTTCGGACGCGGCTCCGACGAGTCCACGCGGTTCGCCCTGATGCTGTTCGACCGGATCGGGTTGCAGCTGCTCATCGTCACCCCGTTGCAGAAGATCCACGTCATCGAGCCGCACGTGTCGGCGGTCGGTTTCGTCGACAACCCGAAGGGCAGCTACTCGCGGCTGCAGAGCCTGACCATCGACGAATATCATGCACGCCGGCAGGATCACGAGCGGGTCGGCGGGTGAGCCGGCGAGCGGCGGCGGCCTGGAGCAGCTTCGACGACGTACGGCAGAAGCTGCGTCGGCGCTGGACGGCGGGCGAGTTCCTGCGGGCGCTGGCCCGGGGCGAGCCGTGGCAGCCGGTGGCGCTGCCGCTGCGGGCACCAACCTCGGCGGAGCTGGCGGCCGACTTCGGTGCCGCGCAGGACTGGCTCAGCCGGTGGCGGCAAATCGACGACACGCTGGTCCGGCTGGAGTGGAAGACCATCGGCGGTCGGGTGATCGGCACCAACACGGTGCCCGCCAAGGTGGTGATCGAGCGGGCGGAGCAGCTGTGGCGGCTGCTACGAGTGGCCGGCGAGGTGGAGCGGTTCACGGCGCTGCTCGACCGGACCCACCGGGCCGCGCCGGCGCTCGCCGGTTGGGTCGCGGACCATCCGATGAAGGCGTTGGCGCAGGCAGACCGGTGGGACCGGCTGGTCGACACGGTGCGTTGGATCGAACGGTACGGCGGACCGGACCGCTATCTGCGGCAGGTCGACGTGCCCGGAGTGGACACCAAGTTCATCGAGCAGCATCGCGGGGTGCTGGCCGAGTTGCTGGACCGGCAGTTGCCGCCGGAGCGGGTGGCTGCCGAGCATCCACCGAGCCGGTTCGTGCAGCGCTACCGGCTGCGCGGCAAACCGGCGTACGTGCGGCTCCGCTCGCTCGACGCGACCCCGCCGGCCGGGCTGGCGCCGTACCGGGAGCTGACCGTGCGGGCCGAGGAGTTGGCCGCCGTCCCGATCGCCGCGACCCGGGTGTTCGTCGTGGAGAACGAGATTACCTACCTGGCGCTGCCGCCGGTCGACGGCGCTCTCGCCATCCTCGGTGGCGGGTACGCCGCGAGCGCGCTGGGCGCGGTGCCCTGGCTGGCCGATCGTGAGCTGGTCTACTGGGGTGACATCGACACCCACGGCTTCGCGATCCTGGACCGGCTGCGGGCGGTGTTTCCGCAGGTGCGTTCGATGTTGATGGACCGGTCGACCCTGCTGGCGCACCGGCCGCACTGGGGCCGGGAGGCGAGTCCGGTCAACGCCGTCCTGCCGGCGTTGACGCCGGACGAGTCGGCGCTGTACGCCGATCTGGTCGCCGACACCTTCGGCCCGGCGGTACGTCTGGAGCAGGAACGGATCCGCTTCAGCCGGGTCGAGCAGGCACTGCTGTCCGAAGCAGACTGAGCAGGGGGCACCTCAGCGGCCTGGGCCAGCCTGGTCCCGGTTGAGCTGGACCCTCAGTCGACGACCCCGAGCCACCGTAGCTCAGCGGCGATCGCATCGACCTCGTGCAGACTGCCGTCGGCAACCGCGAGCATGAACGCCTCGGCCCGGTCGACATCGACGTCCGGGATCGGCGTCCCGGTGTTGAGGTTGATGAAGACCAGCGCGGCGGCCCACGCCAGGCGTTTGTTGCCATCGACAAGTGCGTGGTTGCCGCAGATCGAGTGCAGCAGGCTGGCCGCTTTGCCCGCGAGGTCGGGGTAGGCCTCCTGCCCGAAGACGATCGTGCTCGGTCGGGCGGCGGCCGAGGCGAGCAGCCCGTAGTCGCGGACCTTGGCCGGGGTGCCGAAGACGATCGAGCCGATCTCCAGCAGGTCTTCGACGTCGAGGTAGACGGTCACTGGGCCAGTCGGTCGAGCAGCTCCCGGTGGCGCTCGGCCACATCTGCGGCCAACCCACGCACCTTGGACCGCTTGCTGTGCCTGGCGACGTACTCCTCGATCGCGACGACGATGGTGGCGTTGGCCGACCGGTGCTCGGTCTCAGCGATCTGCTTGAGCTGCGCGTGCAGACCGTCCGGCAGGTTGACTGTGGTAACCATAGGAAAATCATACGACATCCAAGTGCCATCCGTGCCCGCAGCCGGTTCGCACCTTTGTCGAGGTGACGCTGAGATACCTCACGCGTCCGTTTTAGGGTGCGTGGGCGTCACCTCGATGGGGCTACGGGCGGATGAGGACGTCGTAAATGGGGGAGTTCTCCCAGTTGGGGCGAAGCTGGGCGACGGTGCGCCAACCCCAGGAGGCGTACGCGGCCTGCGCCGGGGCGTTCCTCGGGTCGGCGAGCAGGGTGGCTCTGGACTCTTCCCGGTTGCCGAGCAGCTCGTCGTGCAGTGCGCGGGCGATGCCCCGCCGCCGCCACGATTCGCGGACCATGATCTCGCTGATCGCGAAGGTACGCTGCCCGTCCTCCTCGGTGAAGCCGTCCGGTACGGGTGTGAGCAGCCCGGCCCACCAGCGGTCCGATGAGAGTGGGAAGCCGTAGGCGTAGCCGACGAGTTCATCGCCGACCATGCCGGTGACGAGTTTCCAGCCGGGCAGCGTCATGTGGCCGTTGATCTGCCGGCGGTAGCGGTCCTCGCCGTGGAACGCGTCGGCCGGCTCGTCGTAGATCTCGATGTAGACGGCGACCAGGTCGTCGAGGATCGCCTTCGCTTGGTCGGCGTCGTAGACGTCGAGCTTGAGACCGTCGACCGCCATCAGGCGACCTTCGCGGCGTCGTACGCATCGATGAAGTCACGAGCCGCCGGCACGTGAGGAGCCGTCCGCCCGAGGTCGGCACGCAGGGACGCCAGGCGCTTCCGCGTGCGCCGAGACTTAAGCGACGCGACGGCAGGCAGAACGTTGAGCGCGATCACGCCGGATCCCGCATGGTCGCCCTGTTGGGTCAGGGCCGTAGCCATGTTGAGCTTGCCCAGGTACTCGTTCCGCTTGAAGACCGGATCGGGGCGTTCGAGTCGGCCGATGAAGCTGGCTGCGGCTCGGTCGGGGCGGTCGAGCGCCAGATGCGACAGACCTTCGGTTGCGTTGACCTCGTGGATGGTGACGAACCCGATGTAGTCCGGATCGTCGTCGTGTAGACCACGGTCGAATTGGATCTTGGCGTTCACCAACTCCCGGCCGAAGCTTGAGGCGTCTTTGCCCTTGGCGTGGGCGAGGCTGGATCGGAGATGCAGCAGCGTCTTCAAACGAGGGGTGGCCCACGGCGCTGCAATCCGCTGAGCTGCCTCGGCGTACCGCAGGGCTTCGCGTGGATTCGTATCGCGCACCAGCATCGAGAGTTGCTGGAGCGCTTGCACTTCAAGGCGCGGGTCGTCGCGGAGCCGGGCACGGATGACGGCTTCGTTCAGGTAGTGACGGGACTCTTGGTGGCGCTCGGCGTCGAGAGCAAGCCAGCCCACCTGCGATTCCAAGTCCCCAAGGCAGTCTTGCAGAGCCTCGCTGACCTGATGGTTATAGCTGGCTTCGCGCTCCCAGCGGGCCAGGCGGCGGTACATGGCGAGGGCAATGTCGCACAGGCTGTCGCCGCCTACAACAGCGTCAGCTCGCTCGAAGGCCAGGATCGTCTCGGAGACCTGCCGCATGTGTTCCATGCCGAGGTGCTGCGGCACCTGCGGCGATGTGATCCAGTCGCGCAGTGGTGTGGCGATGCCGAGCCCAGCGAGAGCGGTGTTGATCGCGAACGCGCGGCGGTCCACAAGATCACCTCCATCGGGATCCCCGAATGCCACCGTACCGCCGGATTCGGTGCTGTCCAGAGCGAGATCCGTCGGTTCGTCAGCGAGCAGCGCATCGAGCTGATCAATTGGCAGGTCAAGGGCCTCGGCGAGTCGCGCGCGTACCGCTGGGTGTGGATCTGTCTCCCCGCGCTCCCATCGGGCGACGGTGGTGCGGTCGATGTACAGGTGTGCGGCGAGCCCTTCCTGAGTGAAACCGGCGGCCTTGCGGTGCTGGATGAACCGGTGTCGCCGTGTCGTCGTCACCTGGACGCCCTCCCGTCGCATCGGATCAATGTCCACGGTGCACGTAGTACACACAGAAGAACAAGATCAATGCAACGGGCTGTGGATAACCCTCTAGCGCTGTGGATTACGTGGAAGTTCCACGGCTCGAAACCGAGGAAAGCAAGATAGTGCAGCTCGGCACTGGTGCCGCTACAAACGTGCATCACGGCTCGGCGCAGCGTGCACCAAACATGCGCTGTTCTCCGGCCGCGTACGCCGGCATCGTGGTGGCACGGCCCGGGGCGGGTGCCCGGCAACGCGGCTCCCAGGTCTGCAAACTCGGTTGGCGTGATCCCGCCCGCCCCGGTGCCTCTCCACGATTCTCTCTCCTCCAAGGAGGCACAACGTGTTCAGGCGCAACGCGGCGACCGTACGGCACCGGTTGGCGGCCGTCACCGGCGGCGACCACCGGAGCAACAGCGGGCACAACGGCGTACGGCGATCGCGGCTGACCGGGCCGGCGGTGCGCGCCATGCGGTTCCTGCCGCGCCGCTGGCGCGGCGGCCTCGACCCTGACGAGGTGTACGGCTACCTGGAACGGGTCGCCGACGAGGTCGACGAGCTGCGCCGTGAGCTGCGGATGGCCTGGACCGAAGCCGACCGGGTGCGTAACGCGTTGCGCGAATGGCAGACCGAGCAGTTCGAGGCCCGGTTCGACCCGCAGCGGCAGGCCAACGGCCAGCACCACTACTACGCGGGTGCGCGGTGAGCAGCGGGCCGTCCGTCGGGGAGGCGGTGCCGGTCCGCGAGGACCTCGTCGCCGTCTACCGGGACGTGCTGGCCGCCCACACCGACTCGCCGACGCTCAAGGTCTGCGTGTCCTGCCTGCGGAGCCGCTGCGACGACTGGCGCTGGGCGTACGAGCGGCTCACCGCCGCCGGCCGGCTCCCCGACGGAGTCACCGACGACGGACCCGCACTTCTCTTCGATGAGGAGGAGTAGGCCCATGAGCTTGTACGACGGTGCGAAGTACCCCGGCATCCTGCTGCGCGACGGGCCGGCCGGGCAGCGGGCCGCGCTGGCCGGCGGCCCCGACGTGTGGGAGGTCATCGCCGCGCGACACGCCATCAAGGCCGCATCCCCGGAGCTGGACGGCGACGAGCTGGTCACCGAGATGATGGCCAGCACCGGGCTGACCCGGCACAGCGTCGACGTCACGCTGCACTACTACGCCGACCACCGGGCCGAGATCGACGAATGGATCGCCGCCAACGAGGTCGATGCCGCGTGAGCACACCGGTCCCACAGACGGCTACAACTGGCTACGCTGTAGCGATGGGTAGCACTCCGAGGTCGATTCGATTTGACGAGCAAGTTCTGGCGCAGCTCGATCGGTACGTGCGTGAACACCCTGGTTCGTCGATCTCATCGGTTGCCAACATGTTCATCGATGAGTCGCTGCGCGCCCACGAACATCCGGGCATCGTCTTCCGGCCAGGCCCGACCGGGCGGCGGGCCGGGCTGGCGGCCGGACCGGACGTCTGGGAGGTCATCGCCTCGCTGCACGCCATCAAGGCCGAATCCCCCGACCTGGCTGGCGACGAACTCACCCAGGCGCTGGCGGTATCGACCGGCCTGCACCATCGGGCCATCGTCATCGCGCTTCGCTACTACGCGGCGTACCCCGACGAGATCGACGAGCGCATCGCCGCCAACCAGGCGGTCGCCGAGCAGGAAGAGCGACTCTGGCAGGCAGAGCAGGTCATCCTCCGCAGGCGTGTGGCGTGAGAGGCCTGCTATTGGACGAGATGTACTCGCGCGAGCTGGCTCGGCTGTTGCGCCATCGTGGGCACGACGTGGTCGCCGTGCTCGACCCCGACGTGGGGCTCGTCGCCGCACCGGATACCGAGGTCCTGGCCTGGGCGGCACGCAACGGACGATGCCTGGTCACTGAGAACGCTCGTGACTTCGTGCGACTCGCGCCGGGCATCCCACACCTGGGCGTCGTTCTGGTGTCCGGTCAGCGGTTCCGGCGTACCCCGTCCGGGCTGGGCCAACTCGTCACCGCGCTTGACCAGATGCTGTCGACCAAAGACCTTCCCCCACCAGACGGAATGGTCTGGCTCGGCGCGGCCGGGTGAGCGGCCAAGCGGTGGTGACGTTGGCGGCGCCGAGGTCGGGGAACTCCCCAGGGCTTCTTGACCGTACAATTACTTAGTCATTAAGTTAGATGTACGTCGATAGCTGCTCTCAAGGTAGGTGAACCGTGAAGTGGAAGTCCTTCGCTCTCGCCGCGGCCCTGGTGGCCCTGCTGGCCGTCGCCCCCACCGGCCCGGCGGCAGCCTCCCAGGCCAGCAACGGGTACTGGTCGCCCGGCAACTGCCCGCAAGGCCTGCTCTGCGTCTGGGCCGGGACGACTCACCCGCCGGAGGGTCCGACCGAGACTCCGTCGCTGACGACCAACACCGAGTGGTCCGGTGAGGTCCCGGCGTTCCTGTTCTACAACCGCACCTCCCGCAACGCCGAGATCACCTGGTCCTACGACTACCTCGGCACGACGTACACCGGTAAGCGGTGCGCGTACGCCAACGACAGCGGGGATCTGTACGTCACCATCTCCATCACGAAGGTGACGTGGCAGCCCACCACCTGCTGACCCTCGATCGAGACTGAGGTGTGACGGCCTGGGATCACGACGCGATCGGGACCTCCGGTGCGTGCCGAGTCATGGCGGCCGGAGCGGCGGCGCCGGAGAGGTAGCTTTCCAACATCTGGCGCCGCTGCGCGATCAGTTGTTCCTGTTGGGCCAGCCGGTCACGGACCTGCCGGACCCGGTCGACCAGCCCGGAGCAGTCGCCCGTCGGCTGCTCGCCGCCCACGCAGGGGATGATCTCCCGGATCACCTCCGACGGCAGCCCGGCACGGTAGAGGTCCTGGATAAAGGCGACCCGAGGCACCGCCTGCTCGTCGTACTCCCGGTATCCGTTGCCGCGCCGCGCGGCGGGCAGCAGACCCTGCTCCTCGTAGTAGCGCAGCGCCCGGGTGCTCACGCCGGTGACCTTGGCGAGTTCGCCGATACGCATGCGGGACCCCCAACCGAGCTTGACATTCACGTCAGCGTCAAAGTTTACCGTCGTCCGCATGAGCGAACACAAGACCACCGCGCTGGTCACCGGGGCCGGCGCCGGGATCGGGGCGGCGATCGCCGCACGGCTGGCCGGGGACGGCATGAACCTGGTCCTGGTCGCGCGTGACCAGGAGCGGTTGAACGACACGGCACGGCAGATCCGGGCCTCGTACGGCGTCGACGTGCGCACCGTACCGATGGATCTGTCGCTGCCGGGCGCGCCGGGCGACCTCGCCGGACGGCTCGGCGAAGCCGGAGTCACGATCGACGTCCTGGTCAACAACGCCGGTATCGCCCTGCCAGGACCGGTCGCGGGCACCGATCCCGGCAGGATCCGTACGCTGGTCGACCTGAACGCGGGAGCGGTCGCGGAGATCACCGCGCTGTTCCTGCCCGGCATGCTCGCCCGCAGAAGTGGCGCGATCGTGAACATCGCCAGCACCGCCGCGTACTCCCCCGCGCCCAACAACGCGGCGTACGCGGCCTCGAAGGCCTTCGTGCTGTCCTTCACCCAGGCGTTGTGGGCCGAGACGCGGGGAAGTGGGGTACGGGTGGTGGCAGTGAGTCCGGGGGCGACAGAGACGCCGATGAACCCCGGCCACTCCCGTGGAAAGCGACGGCCCGAACAGGTGGCCGACACCGTCATGGCCGCGTTGGCCGGCCGGTCGGCGGCCGTGGTCGACGGCTGGCTCTACACCATCCAGACCTTCCTCTTCCGGCGCGTCCTGCCCACCCGGACAACCTCCCGCATCACCGGCGCGTACTTCGCCAAGGCGGCCGAGCGCAGCCGGTTACGAGGGACGTGACCGGCTGGCGGGCGATGATCCGGGGCGAGGCGCAGCCGATCAACTGTTCGTGGAGTAGGCCTGGGCGAGGAGTTGTCCCGCGAGTTCCATACAGCGGGTCCGAGCCGGAGAGAATCCGTAGGGCATCTTGGTGGCCGCTTGGAAAGCGCTCATCTGCTGCTCCTCCGCACCCTTGAGGTCGGCGTCGTCGGTCTCAAAGAGCTCCTCCTCGGCCTTGTCCAGCCCTGCTGCCTCGATGGCCCGGTCCAGGGCCAACTGTTGGGCGCATCGCTGTACGGCGAGCTCTTCGACGCGCGGGTCATCGGGCTCGACGCCGTCGTCGAGGGCGGCCTCAGCCGCGTCGAGACGGTCCTGCTCGGCCCGCAGCTCAGGGTGCGTGGCCAGCACGATGAACACACTGGCCTGGATGGCGGCGCCCAGCGGCCCGAAGATCCGTTCCGTGACCAGCAGGGCTTCCAGATCCGACGCTCGCAGCACGCCCGGCGGCAGATGGCTGAGCCGGTCCGTGACCAACTCGGAGAGCAGCCCCAGCGGGCTGCCCACCGCCTGCATGCGCTGGACAGCCGCACGCTGGCGTTTGATCTCGGCCTCCTGCGCCGCCAAGGTCTCCTCCAGCCTGCTCAGGATCTCCTCGATGCGCCAGGACTCGTCGAAGGCGGCCCGCATGTCGTCCAGGCTGACTCCGGCCCCTGCCATCTTGCGGATCCACAGGATGCGGATCATGTCGTCGTAGCCGTAGCGGCGGCCGTCCACGCCTCGCTCGGGCTCGGGCAACAAGCCGATCTCGTGGTAGTGGCGGATGGCGCGCGGGGTGGTCCCGGCGAACGCGGCCGCGTCACCGATCTTGACCTGGCGGGGAGACGTGAGGGAGGGAAACATCGCAGACAGGGCCTTTCGTGCGGTGGCGCCCTCCACCACAGCACATGCCGCTACGGCAGGTGCAACAACACCATCCAGTTGGTCACCGACAGTCGCTCCGCCTGAGCGTTCGATGGGCACGACCTGTCCGCGCTGTTCCGGCACCGAGCAGTGCTGACCAACGAATCGGTGCCGACCGTCGCCGTCTCCCGCAGCGGCGCGTCCTGCCGTGGGCTCGACGTGCTCTACCAGCCCGCTGACCTGCTGACCGCCTGGCAGCCGGCCGGCGGCTGATCAGCTGCCGGCATCGAGCCGGTGGCGGTAGGCGCGGAGCTCATCGCCGTCGCGGGTGTGCCAGCACGGTCCGAGTTCCCAGCCGAGCCGTTCGTAGAAGCCCGTCGCCCCGGCCGACCCGACCGGGGTGACCAGCTCGGCCTCTGCCGCTCCGGCGCGCCGGGCATCCTCGACGAACCGGCGGACGAGTTCCGCCCCGATCCCGCTGCCCCGCCACTGCGGCTGCACCGCCACCGCGACCATCACCGCGACCTGCGGATTCTCACCCGGCCCGTCCGCTGGGGCTGGCTGGCCGGACCGGCGCTGCGCGATCTGGCGGACCCATGGAACGGCCCGGGAGGACAGCTGGCGGGCCAGCCGTGGACGGCGGACCAACGCGCCAGCGCCGGAAACTGACAGTGCGGCCAGCGCCCGCCGATCGGCGAACAGCGCCGCCATGTGGGCGGCCTGGTCGGTGGTGCCCAGCAGGAATCCGACAACGTCGTTGTCGGGTGTCGTCGGGTCGGTGACCACGTAGCCGACGCCGTGCCGCGAGTCCAGGTAGGTGCGGTGCCAGCGACGAACGAATCCGGGCCCGAGTGACGGAAACAGCCCGACCGGTAGGAACTCCACATGCGTACGGGCCGTAACTGCCAGGTCGGCGTACCCGGCTGGCCGCACGACAGCTTCGCTGCGACCCGACCACGTCGCCGGTGCGTGGAACCGTGACAGGGTGTTCGCGCTGCCCATCATGGCCTACGGGTACCCGCCGTCAGGGCGGTCATGTGAGGGCTGGGTATGCCGCCCGACGGGGTCAGGCCCGCAGGTCGAGGAGCAGAGCGCGATGGTCGGAGACTTCCGGCTGACGCACGATTTCGAACCGTTCGACGGCGGCGACGTCGGAGACGAGCAGATAGCTCGCGTGCCGGACCGGCTTCGGATAATGCGACGTACGGGTGTCGCCCGTGCTGACCAGCTCAGTCAGCCCGATACCGCCCAGCACGTCGAACGTCTCGCTGTCGGGCAGCACGTTGAAATCCCCGCACAACACCACCAGATCGTCCGGGTCGCGTACCCGTTGGACCAGTTCGGCCAGCCGTACCGCCTGGGCCCGGCGCGCCGGGGTGTCCGCCTTGCCGGCCGGGTCGCGCAGACCGTGCACCTGCGCCACCCACACCCGCCGACCGGCGGTACGGCCGACGACGCCGACGGCGAGCGCCACCCGTGGACGGTCGGCGACCGTCCACTCGGCGTGCTCGACGAACCTCCCGTGCACGAAGGTCGAGTCGACACCGACGACAGGCAGCCACTCGGCGGCCATTGTCGCCACGCCGAAGTCCTGCCGATGGCGCTCACCCGTCCCGTCGGTCACCGGTCCGGAGTCACTGGCGAGGAAGCACGCCTGGTGCCGGGGCAGTACGGCGCGGACGTCGTCGAACAGGTTCGCACGCTGCGGCAGGGCACGGTCGCCGTCGTTGAAGCGGGTCCACCCGGTCAGGCTCGGCGTCCGGGTCACCTCCTGCAGGCAGACCACGTCCGCCGCGCAACCGGCAAGCCAGGGCAGCAGCTCGTCGGCCAGCGCCCCACCCCAGGCGTTCACACTCACGATCCGCAGCACGACATCCCGGGCTGCTGTGGCACAGTAGCGAGGCTATCAACTGACGGCCCGAGCATCGTGGTTTAGAAGCTCCCTCATCGGATGCGCGGTTTCTGACGAGCCGTCGGCGTGTCGAGTCGATGAAGCGCAGTGGATCATCGGCCGTGACGCTGGGCCGACGCCCGGAACGCGGGTCGATAGAGTCAGCGGCGTGAACGCGGCGTACCTGGTGGTCCTCGGTGAGCGGGCAGCGATCCGCTGGGTGCTGGAGCAGCAGCGGATGGCGTTCCCGGCGACCCCGCGGGCCGAGGTGGCCGCGTTGGCCGCCGGCGACCGGCTGCTGCTGTACGCGACCCGGGGCGCCTGGCACAACCCGACCCGTGACCGGGGCCGGGTGATCGGTACGGCGACCGCCACCAGCGCGGTCCGTGCCTTCGACGAGCCGGTCGAGATCGCCGGGATGCGGTTCGTCTCCGGCTGCACATTGGACGTCGACGGGGTGGTGCCGTACCCGGGCGGGGTGGAGTTGCAGCCGCTGGTGCACCAGTTGGCGGCGTTCCCGAAGCCGCATGCGTGGAGCATCTACCTGCGCCGCCCGCTGCTGCGGCTCACCGACGCCGACGTCGGGTTGCTGGTCGGCGCGCTCCGGCCGATGCTGGCCGCCCGGCCGGCGGCGTTGTCGACCTACCCGACGCCGCCGAGCTGAGCCGCCGAGCTGACACCGCCTTCTCGGGCGGCCGCCAGCCAGCGGGCCCTGGCCGACCCGGTCGGGCTGGCTGGGTTCGTGCTGCGCCGCCGGTCAGCCGGCAGCCGCCCTTGTCGATCTTGTCGCGACAACAGGGCCGATGCCGGGTTTGCGGCTGACATCGCCTACTTAACGGCAAAGATGACAACGAGTCGTTGTTACGCCCGGGTAGGGCGGTAATAATTCGGCCTGTGGGCATAGCTTCATTTGCGGGACGATTATCCTCAAGTTCGGATTGAACGAGCCGCTGGTTGCTCCTGGGCTAACTTGAAGTATTGACATGCTTGCGCTCCGGTTGGGGCGCTGTTAGCCTTCTGTCCGTGGCCCGATCAGGGGCCGGTAGGTCGATTTATTTCACCTGAGTTACGCCCGCCAAGACAGTCTCAATCAACCACCCCTTGGGACGTTCATGTCGACGATGTGGCCGAAGTGATGACCGCTGCCTCAACCGCTGATTCAACGCCGACTGATGGAAATCGTAAGAGGGATTTCCGGCTGTACTGGATAGCCGGGGCCGTCGACCAACTCGGGTCGCAGACCTCCGGCATCGTCTTTCCGCTGGTCACCCTCGCGATAACCGGTTCACCGGCCGCCGCCGGTCTGGTGGGCGCGCTGGCCCTGGCCGGTCGACTTGTCGCCGCGCCGGCGGCCGGCGTACTGGCCGATCGGTTGCCCCGCAAGCGGATGATGGTGGCGTCACTGCTGCTGGCCGCCGCCACGATGGCGGTGCTCTTCGTTTCGGTCGCCAGCGGTACGGCGACCCTGGTGGTGCTCGCTGCCGCGGCCTTCGTCGAAGGGCTCGCCCAGAGCGGCTACGAGGCGGCCGGCGCGGGCTCGATCCGTCGGGTGCTGCCGGCCGACGACAAGAAGGCGCTGTCCCGGCTGGAGGCGCGCAATCACGCCGTACAGATCGTCGGTCCGGTTTTCGGTGGCGCGCTCTACCAGATAGGCCGGTGGGTGCCATTTCTGGTGGACGCTGTGTCATATGTGGTGTCCGCGTTCCTGGTCAGCGCGATCCGCACCGATCTCACCCCGGATCGTGCCGAACGCACGTCGTTCCTCACCGATCTGCGGGACGGCCTGCGCTTCGTGTGGCGGCAGCCGTTTCTACGATTCGTGACCATCTGGGCTGCCGGGATCAATTTTACCTTCGGCGCACTCATCTACTACGCGATTCTGACCGCCGGGCAGCAGGGCGCGGCCGCGTCGTCGATCGGCCTGGTGCTGACCGTGGCCAGCGTCGGCGGGTTGACCGGCGCGTTGTTGGCGCCCGCCGTGTTCAGCCGGGTCCGGCCGATGACCGTCATCGTCGTCGCCTCCTGGGCGATGGTCGCCCTGGTCGCGGCCATGTCGCAGGCCCGGCAGACCTGGACGTACGGCCTGCTCTTCGGCCTGGTCTTCCTACTCAGCCCGTTGCTCGGGGTCATCTTCCAGTCGCGGGTCATCGCGTTGACGCCGGACGAGCTACAGGGCCGGGTCGGCACCGTGATGGGCACCGCCGGCGAGGTGCTGCAGACCCCGGCGCCGCTGCTCGCCGGCCTGCTCGTCGCCTGGTACAGCCCGACCGCCGTCGCGTTGATCTTCGCCGCCGCACTGGCCGGGCTGGCCGTCTACACCACCGTCAACCTGCGCCAACTGCGCGCCGGGGCGGAAGACCCACCAGATGACGCGACGCCGACCGAACCCGACGCGACGCCGACCGAACCCGACGCGACGCCGACCGAACCCGACGCGACGCCGACCGAACCCGACGCGACGCCGACCGAACCCGTGGCAGAGGAGGCACGCCGATGAGCCGTGAATACCGACTGTTCTATCCGGCGCTTCCGGTGGTCGCCGAGCACGCGCCGCACCGGGTGGTCTACGTCGGCGACGCCGACGGCCGATGCCAGATTCTGGCCTGGGACCGCCGGACGGACACGGTCACCCAGCTCACCGACCGGGCGACCGGGACGATCCGGGCCGCGTTGGACCCGGACGGCGAGACGGTGTGGTGGTTCGACGACGACCTCGCCGGGGTGGGTGTCTGGCGTACCCGCGACTTCCCGACCAGCGCCACCGGCCAGGTCACCTCGCCGGTCTCGGCTCCGGCGCTGCCCGGGGTGACGCCGGCGCGGCACGCCGGGATCGCGATGGCCGACGACGGAACCGCCCTGGTCGGGCTCGCCGACGACGACGGCCTGACCCTGCACCGGCGCGATCCGCACGGGCGGATCACCGAGGTCACCCGGACCGCCGGGTACGCGTACCTGGTCGACCTGGACCCGACCGGTGAGCTGGCGGCGGTCGGCACCGACCCGGCCGCGGCCGACGCCGTGACCGTCGTCGGCCGCGACGGGACCACCGTGGGGGTGGTGCCCGGCCGGCCGGATCGGCGGGTCTGGGCGCTCGGCTTCGCCCCCGGCGGCGGCGAACCCCGGCTGCTGCTCGTGCTGGAGCAGGACGACCGGTACTTCCCGGCGACCTGGACCCGGGCCGACGGACTGCAGCCGCACAGCTGGTGCTGGTTCGACACCGAGATCACCGCGAGCTGGTACCCGGACGGCCGGCGGATCCTGATCCGTCAGGACCGGCACGCCCAGACGATCCTGCACGAGGCCGACCTGACGGTGCGGGCCAGCGCGGTGCTGCCGACCCCGCCGGGCAGTGTGCTGGACGCGGCGGTCTGGCCGGACGGCGACGTCGTCTACATCTGGACCGACTCGTTGACCCCGCCGCAGCTACGGTCGGGCCGCGACGTCCGGCTGCCGGACAGTGGTGCCGGTCCGGATCCGGCGGCGTCCGCCACGGTTGACGACTACCAGCGGCAGGAGCTGTGGGTGCCGGGGCCGGGCGGGCCGATCCACGTGCTGCTGACCACACCGAACGACGACCGGCGTACCCGTCCCGCCGTGTTCCTGGTTCACGGCGGACCGTCGCAGCACGCGCGGGACGCGTACGACCCGCTGGTGGAGATCCTCGCCAGCACCGGCTGCGCGGTGGTGCGGGTCAACTACCGGGGGTCCAGCGGCTACGGCTCCGCCTGGCGTAACGACTTCAGCTCCGGCGTCGGGCTGACCCAGGTCGCCGACCTGGCGGCGGTCCGCGAGCAGCTGGTGACCGAAGGTCTGATCGAGGCGGGACGGGTCGCCCTGTGGGGCACCTCGTGGGGTGGCTACCTGACTCTGCTCGCCCTCGGTGTGCAGCCCCGGCTGTGGCGTCTCGGGGTGGCGATCAGCCCGATCGCGGACTACGCCGCCGCGTTCCATGCGGCGTCCCCGGCGGTCCAGGCGCTCGACGTGATGCTGTTCGGCGGCACCCCGGACCAGGTTCCCGAAACGTACGCCCGGTCGTCGCCGGCCAGCTACGTCGACCAGGTGACCGCGCCGGTGCTGCTCGCCGTCTCCAGCGACGACGTGCGTTGCCCGCCGGCCCCGGTGGAGCGGTACGCCGGTCTGCTGGCCGCCCGCCGCGTTCCTCATCAGCTGGTCCGCCGCCGGGCCGGGCACGACGACTTCGACGCCCGCAGTCATCTGTCGCTGATGCAGACCGTGCTGCTGTTCATGCAGCGGCACTTCGACGGCGTGCAGGAGGAGGGTACGGCGGTCGCGCTCGCCATGGCGCGACCGGTGGCCTGACCCGATTCCCCGCACGTTGGCAGGTTCGGTCCGATCGGGAGAGGAGGTGAACGGCATGCGGAAGAACGTTGTCGAGAACGACCCGATCAACGGCAACCGCGACCAGCTTCGCAGCGCGAACATCACGGTCACGGTATCGGTCAAGATCAAGTTCTGATCTGGGTCGTACGGGGTGGAGGCGGGCGGGTCGCGCCCTGGCCGGCATCGCCTGACCGCCTCCATCCCATCGGCGCCGACCTCACCATCGCACCGGGAATCCTGTCCACCTCCGACACCCGCGCTGACCGGGATCGTCGGTCGCGGCTCGCATAGAAGGGAAGGGCACATGCGGATCCTGCTGGTCAACATGCCGTGGTCATCGATCGATGTCCCGTCGCTGGCACTGGGCATCCTCACCAACAGCGTCCGCCAGAAAATGCCGGACGCCGAGGTCGAGGTGATGCACGCCAACCTCGATTTCGTCGACTGGGTGGTCGATCGGCGCGAGTTCGGCCTCGGTGACTACTACTACTATTCGCTGTTCACCTACTTCTCCGGCTGCGGTGACTGGGTCTTCTCCTCCGCCCTCTACGACGACCCTGAGTGGCGGGTCAGTGAATTCAGCAGCCGGGTACAGGGCCAGATGTCCGAGCGGGACCTGAGCCGCAACGTGGACCTGCACCGGTCCGCGCCGGAGTTCATCGACGAGATCGCCGCCCGAATCGTCGACCGGGCACCCGACCTCGTCGGATTCACCTCGACGTTCCAGCAGAACACCGCGGCGCTGGCGACCGCCCGGGCGGTGAAGAAACTCGACCCCCGGATCCGTACCGCCCTCGGTGGGGCGAACTGCGACGGCGAGCAGGGCGCGGCGCTGCACCGCAACTTCTCCTTCATCGACTTCGTGGTACGCGGCGAAGGCGAGGCGGCGTTCCCCCAGCTGCTCGCCGCGCTGGAGGCCGCACCGGCGGACGGCCAGGCCGACTTCTCCAGCATCGAGGGCCTGTGCTGGGCCACCCCGGACGGCCGGCACGTGGCCAACCCGATGAGCACCGCACCGCTGCCACCGGCACAGATCGTCAGCCCGGACTACACCGGCTACTTCGAGCGCCTGGCCCGCTCCAAGGCGAACAACTGGGTCGAGCCCCGACTGGTGGTGGAAGGCGCCCGCGGCTGCTGGTGGGGCGAGAAGCACCACTGCACCTTCTGCGGGCTCAACGGCTCGTTCATGCAGTTCCGCAGCAAGCATCCCGGCCGGTTCTACGACGAGATCATCGGGCTGGTCGAGCGCCACCAGGTGCTGGACATGTTCGTCGTCGACAACATCCTCGACATGAGCTACGTCAACTCGCTGCTGCCCCGGCTGGCCGAAGCCGACTACGACCTGCGGCTGCAGTACGAGATCAAGTCGAACATGCGCGGCCCGCAGGTGCAGGCCCTGGCCGACGCCGGCCTGGTCAGCGTCCAGCCGGGCATCGAGAACCTGAACAGCCGGGTCCTGAAGATCATGGACAAGGGGGTGACCGGCTGCCTCAACGTGCGGATGCTGCGCGACGCGGAGACCAGCGGCATCACCATCGCCTGGAACTATCTGTACGGCTTCCCCGGCGAGACCGACGCCGACTACCAGTCGATCATCGACCAGATGCCGGCCCTGCACCACCTCTGCCCACCCGACGGCAGCCCCCGGATCGCCATCGAACGGTTCAGCCCGTACTTCGTCAAGCCGGAACTCGGCTTCACCGACCTGCGGCCGGCCGCCCAGTACCGGCTCATCTACGACCTGCCCGAGTCAGAGCTGATGGACCTGGCGTACATCTTCGACACCCCGACCCAGGGCATCGACGAGGACCTCGCCGAGACGCTCGACCGGGCCGTCACCGGCTGGCAGCACGAGTACGCCCGCAGCCGGCTGACCCACCACGACCTCGGCACCGAAATCGTTCTGATCAGCGAGCGGCGGCAGTTCGACTGGCACGTGCTGCGGTTGACGGATCCGACCGAGGTCGCCGCCTTCCGGCAGCTTGACCAGCCGCACAGCGTCGCCTCACTGGCCCGGCGGATCTCCGCGTCGGAGGAGACGGTGGCCACGCTGCTCGCCCGCTGGAGCGACCTCGGCCTCCTGTTCAGCGACGCCGACCAGTTCATCCAGATCGCACCGCAGGCGATGAACCAGGACCTGCTCCGCATCGACCACCTGCACCAGGAGCGGGCCGCCGCGCAGGCGGAAGCCGCGTCGGCGGACCCGGCCACGTCCGCCGGGCACCCCACGCCCGAGCCCGCGCTCACCGCCGTCTGACAGGAGCACCGCGTTGATCAGCACCGACATCGAGGCGCCGCCGACCGGGCCGGTCGTGGTCCGGCTGCACCGGGACCACGATCCGGCGGTCGCCGACATTCCCGGCATCGACCTGGGCACGGCCGAGTTCACCGGGTCCGCCGCCGACACCGTCGCGGACTGGCTCGACCGGGGGGTACGCAAGGTGGCACTGCCCGGCACCGTCGACCTCACCGCTGCCGACTCGGTGGCGGCGGCCGACGCGGTCCGCCGGCTCGTCCTGGTCCGCGAGCTGACCAGCTACGCCATCGAGGTGGACTGGTCGATACGGCTGCCGGGCGGCGACGGAGACCTGTGGCGGGTGTACGGACATCTGCGTCCGCCGACGACGGTCGAGATCGCCGGCGCGGCGGGCGCCGCTGGCGCAGCCGGCTCCGTTGACGCCGCTGGCTCCGCCGGCGCCGACCCTGATTCCGACCCGGGGACGGTGGCCGCGGCCGCCTGGCGGGACGCGTTCTACTTCGACAAGTGCACCTACCGGCGTGGCCCCGGGTTCGTCCAGGTCCGGGACCGGCGGGCCGGTCGGCTCAACCTGTTGACCATCGACGACCCGACCTACCTGGCGGTGCTGGAGCAGCTGCTCGACGGTGCCGAGATGACCACTGTCGACCTGGACATCGCCCGCGAGTTCGGCGAGGAAGGGCTGGTCACGAAGGTGGGCGACCGGCTGGTCTGGTTGCCGCACCGGCTGCGCCGCTGGCCGCTGCCGTCGATGGTGGTGTGACCTCGTCGCCCATCGCCTCCGGCGGGACGCCGGTCCAGCGGGCGTACGAACTGTCCACGAAGTACGCCTCGCCCGGATCCCAGGTGTGCCCGGTGGGCCGCCGATGGTAGAGGTAGCCGAGCGGATGGGTGCGGTAGATGGTGGCGCCCTCCGCCCGGAGCCGCTCGATCAGCCCGAGGTCGACCGAGCGGGGCACCGGGCGCCAGCCGCCGACAGCCTCCAGATCGCTCTTGGCGAGCAGCATCGTGCCACCGGCGACCACTCCGCCGTACGCCTCCGGGATGCCGGACCGTCGGCGGAGGGTGACGCCCTGATCGTCCAGGTGGACGAACTCGGCACCCTTGCCGACCAGGGTGGCCCCGGAGTAGTGCCGGGCCAGCACCAGGTCCCAGACGTGTTCGACGCCGTAGCTGTCGTCGTCGTCGAACTTGGTGATCAGGGTGCCACGGGCGCGCCGGGTGGCCACTGCGAGCCCGGCGCCGAAGTCGACCGACTCCGGCAGGTGCAGCACCTCGAACGGGCGGCCCGCGTCGGACAACGCCCGGCGGGCCGACTCCGGCAACTCGATGCCGTGCAGGCCCAGGATGATCTCCATCTCCGGATACGTCTGCGCGATGATCGCGGCCAGCGCGGTGGTGACCAGCTCCGGCCGCCGGGTGATCAGGATCGCGCTGACCGATGGCGGCCGACCGAGTGCCGGCAGCCCGCCGTCGGCGAGGCCGGGCAGCCGCAGCCCTGCGGCGTGGCCGCGCATCGCGGCCCGGCGCTGCCGTACGCTGCGCGCCTCGACAGCCAACGACCCGTCCGGCCCGGCTGATCCGTCCGACCCGTCCGGCCCGGCTGATCCGGGCGGCTGTCCGGTGACGAGCACGCGTAGCTGCGGGTCGAGTAGGTCGGCCACGGCCGGCGGCAGGATCGGGGCGTGCACGAGCACCCCGGTCGCGGCGAGCTGGACCAGCAGCCCGGCGGTCTGCTCGGGATGTTCACCGGGCACCAGCCGACAGTGCACCGCGCGGACCTGCCGCAGCGCGGCCAGCGCCGCCGCGTCCAGCCCGGGGCCGGTCAGCGACCCGTACCGGGTCGATCCGCTGGTCGGTCCGCGGAACCTGGCCCCGGACCGGTCGGCGCGGGCGAACTCCAGGGAGATTTCTGCCGCCTCCGGCCGGTACGCGGCAGCCAGCCGGCCACGCGGGTTGATCCGTTCGGCGTCGATCAGGACGAGCCGCTCGCCAGCGGGCGTGGTGACCGCATGCCCGGAGCCGGCCGACCGGACACCGTACGCAGCGCTGCGCTCGCCCAGCGGGCCGGTGGCATCCCGGCCGGGATCCTGCGGGCCGGTGGCATCCCGGCCGTCCAGCACCAGGTCGTGGGCGCGGATCTCGTCACGCTCCGGCAGCGGTCCGGTGGTCAGCACGGTCGCCCCCGCCGGCAGGTACGCCGGTGGGGCACCAACGGCGGTGACGTCGGCGGTGCCGGGGGACGGCATCGGCCGAGACCCGTCCAACGCGCGCAGCGCCGCCCGTACCGCCGACCGCAGCGGCACCGGGGCGGCGAGCGCCAGCCGGACGGTGGCCGCGCCCCGGCGCAGCCTGGGCAGCCCGACCCGGTGCCGACGCAGCTGCGGCAACGTGCCGACGTTGCCGGACCAGCCAAGCCCCGGGTACCGCCACCAGACGACGACCACGGTGGCAGCGCGTACCGGCTGACCGGCCGACGGGTGGTGGGGCAGGTCGCGTAGCCGGTCCACGGTGCCGGCGATCACCAACGCGCGCCGGATACCGGGTATCCGCAGCACCCGCAACCCCACCGCGCGGCCGAGCCGTTCGGCGGGGTGGGGTGCCGGTAGTCCGGTGAGGCGCCAGGTGATCCGGCTGCCGGCCGGCGCGGAGGCGTCGGAGCCGGCGTCGCGCCTCACCTGATCGCCCCCTCCTCGGCTTCGTCGTCGACCGCACCACCTCGGGCGGGTACGGTGCCGGGCCGCGCCGCCGTTGGCGGCGGTGTCCGACCGGCTGTGGTCGGCCGCCCACCGGCTCCAGCAGATCCACCGGCTCTGCTGGCCCGACTGGTCCGGTCGGCCCGGCCGGGCACCCGTTTGCGCAGTGACCAGACGGCCATCAGCGTCTGATAGAGAGAATAGGCGTTCGCCGCGACGAGGCGGTGCTTGACCGTCTCGTTGCCGTTGCCCGGCACCGGGTACCCGCCGGCCGGCCGATGCCGGCGGTAGAGCTCGCAGGTGCGCCGGAAGTAGCGCCGCCGGTGGGACCTGGGGACCCGGTGTGGGTGCCCGAGTACCTGCAGGCAGTGCCAGATCATCCGACCGAAGATCAGCGGGCGCAGGGCGGCGGCCCGGCCCGGGTGGGCGTCGAGGTAGGTGAAGACCCGCTGCCACTGGTCGAAGACCTCGAAGTGCCGGTCGCTCACCGTCCGGGTGATCGCGCCGTCGTCATGCTGCCGGTACGCGTAGCAGTCGCGATCCAGCACGGCGATCCGGTCCATGGCGACCAGCAGCGGGATCACGAACGAGACGTCTTCGTACCAGCCGGACTGGAAGGTGATCCCGGTGTCGATCAACCGGTCCCGCTTGATGACCTTGTTGCAGGCGATCCACAGCACGTCGAGCAGCCCCGGCTCGTCGGCGAAGCGGAAGACCTCCGGAAGTTGGCGGCCCGGGGCGATGCCGGTGACCGGATGTTCCTCGGCCCGGCCGTCGGGATGGACCCGGGAGTACCCGGTGATCAAGATGTCCGGGTCGGTGTGGGCGAGCCGGTCTGCGACCGCGTCCAGCGAGCCGTCCGGCAACCAGTCGTCGCTGTCCACACACCATACGTAGCGACCGCTGGCGTGGGCGATACCCGCGTTGCGGGCGGCGCCCAGCCCGCTGTTGCGGTCCAGGGTGACCACGGTGATCTCGGGGTGTCGCTGTGCGTAGCTGGCCAGAATGGCGCTGGACCCGTCGTCGGAGGCGTCGTCCACCGCCACGATCTCCACGTCCGCCCGACGCTGCGCCAGGACCGAGTCGAGGCACGCTGCCAGGTACTTCTCGACCCGGAACACCGGGATGATCAAGCTCAGCAGTGCCATCGGTGCAGCGCGCCTTCCACGTACGTCGGTGCGTCGGTCCGGCGGCGGGGGTCAACCGTCGGTCCGACATCGTCCGTCGGGTAGGGGAAGGGGGCCCTGTCGAAAGGCTAACAGTTGGTGACCAGTTGGCGAACGTCCGGGACTTTCCCGCCCATGTCACCGATCGTCGCCCATGCGACGTCTATCTCAGCAGGGGTCGGACACCGGCAGGTCCACACCGGGGAGGGTGCCCAGGCATGGGAGTGCAGTGTGTACGGCGCGGCTGAGATCATCCTGCCCGGGCATGTGGTGGGCAAGCCGCGACCCGCCGTCGACCAGGCGGTATCCGCGTCCACGGCCCTGGACGGGTCGAGGGCGGCGGACCGGGCTCCGTCCGGGGCGGTGGAGGAGGAGTTCGTCGCGTTCGCCTCGGCTGCCGCGCCACGGTTGCGCCGCACCGCCTACCTGATGTGCCGCGACTGGCATCTGGCCCAGGATTTCACCCAGACGGCGCTGGCCAAGATGTACGCCGCGTGGCAGCGGGTGTCCCGGTTCGACAATCTGGAGGCGTACAGCCGCAAGGTGCTGTTACGGGTGGTGCTCGACCACCGCCGCCGGCTGAGCGCGCGGGAACTGCCGATCGCCAGCCCTCGTGAGGACGGGGATCCGGCCCGATCCGCCCGGCCCGATCTGCGAATTACCATGATCGACGCGCTCGGCTGTCTGCCGCCCCGCGACCGGGCGATCGTGGTGCTGCGCTACTGGGAGGACCAGAGCGTCGAAACCGTTGCCGAGACGCTCGGCGTCTCGGTGTCGGTGGTCAAGACCCAGAGCCGGCGTTCCCTGGCTCGGCTGCGGGAACTGCTCGGCGACAGCCGCGCCGACCTGCTGGCCGAGGACCCCTGACCGGCCGCCGGACAGTCGACGCCAGTCGACGTCAGTGCTCGGTCGGTATCAGCGGGCGGCTAGGCGGCGCAGCCGTTGGCGGCCCTGGCGGGCCACTCGGACCCCGCGCCGCGCCGCGCGGCCGGCCTGGTAGCGGGCCATCCGGCTCCACCTTGCCGGCGTCGCGGCGGCGGTGACCAGCGGGTCCGAGACCACCAGACGCAGCCCACGGCGGCCGGGTGCGACCCACACGGCACGCCCCCGGGCGGTCAGCGTCGCCCGGGTGCCGGGCGCGCCCGGTGCCGGCGGGAGCACCAGTTCGGCGCCGCCGTCGCGGGCGACGATCCGCAGCGCGTACCGGCCGCGGGGCAGCGTGGCCAGCGGTACGTCGACCCGCCAACGGAGCCGGCCGCCGCCGCCGTCGGCCACGGTCAGCGGCAGCCGCAACCGGGTGTCGCCGATCTCCAGTACCAGGTCGTCCCGCTGGTCGCCGGGGGCGCCGCCGGGGCCGGGCAGGCCGCACCACCCGGTCAACCGGACCACCTCGTCGCCGGCCGGGCCACTGCGGCGGACGGTGCGCACACCGACGGTCGGCGCGGGTACCCGCAGCAGGTCCCGGTAGCGGTCCCAGCGCGGATGGTCGAGGTAGAGCTGCCCACCGCAAAGCCGGACCGGGCCGGCGTGCCGGGGCTGGCGTACTCCGTCCGGGTCCTGCTCGTAGAGGGCGACCGCGCGTAGCCCGGCGTGCGGGTTGCGGCTGAACTCGGCGGCGACCGGCACCGGTACGTCGGCCAGCAGCGCCGCCATCCGGCGGGTGAAATCGGCCAGCTGCCCGTCGTCGAGGGCGTCGGCGGCCCGCCCGGCGTAGTGCAGCTGCATGTACGCGACCCAACGTCCGATCGCCCCGGCCACCTCGGGCGCGACGTCGGAGCTTCCGGCGACCAGCCGCTCGATGATGTTCAGATGCTGCATGATCTTCGCCGGCCGAAACCGGCCCTCCATGATCGACGAGCCGTTGCCTCGCTGCCGGTAGAGGTAGACCAGTCGCGGGCTGAGCGCGGTCAGCGGGGAGCGGACCAGCAGCGGGACGGTGAACAGGACATCCTCGAACGCGCTGCCCTCGGTGAACTCGGCCCCGACCTGGTCGACCAGGTCGCGGGCGAACACCTTGTTGCAGGCCGACGGGTTGCCGATCAGCAGCGGGGCCTCGGCGACGGACCCGATGGTGCGGGCCGAACCGACGATCTCCGCCCGCCAGGGCGGGCTGGGCCGGGGTGGGAAGCCGTGCATGTCGCCGACCGCCACCGGCGCCCCGGCCCGCTCGGCGATGTCGACCAGGTGGTCCAGCCCGCCGTCGGGGTAGAGGTCGTCGGAGTCCAGGAAACCCAGGTAGTTGCCGGTGGCCAGGCGTACCCCGTGGTTGCGGGCGGCACCGAGACCGGCGTTGTCCTGCCGGACGTAGCGGACCCCCGGCGCCCGCCGGGCGTAGTCGCGGGCGATCTCGCTCGACGCGTCGGTGGAGCCGTCGTCGACGACGACGACCTCGATCTCGGTCCGCCGCGGCTGACGGTCGATCGACGCCAGGGCCGCGCCGAGCCAGGCCTCGGTGTTGTAGACGGGTACGACGACGCTCGCCCTCGGGGCAGCCACGATCACCTCTCGGCGGGTTGTCCGGCGGTGCCGCGCCGCTCCCGGCGGCGGGCCGGGTACACGGTGGCGGCGGCGGTCAATCTACCGCGCCCGGGTGGCCGGTGCCCCTCGGCACGGCTCGCCGGCCGCCGGGTGCATGATGGCGGACGTGCTGGGGAAACTGCAGACCGAACCGGTCCGGAGCCGACTCGACCTGGTGGCCGCGCCGGTGGCCGCCGCCGTCGAGCAGTGGTCGGCCGAGGTGCCGGTCGACGTGGATGACGTGTCGGTGGCGCCGATCGATCCCGAACTCGCCGACACGGCAGCCTTCTGCGCCGCGTACGGGGTCGCGCTCGACGAGTCGGCCAACTGCGTGGTGATCGCCGGCAAGCGGGGCGGTGTCGTCCGGTACGCCGCCTGCATGGTGCTGGCCACCACCCGGGCGGACGTCAACGGGACGGTCCGCCGGCTGCTCGACGCCCGTAAGGCGAGCTTCGCCCCGATGGCCGACGCGGTGCAGGCGACCGGGATGGAGTACGGCGGGATCACCCCGATCGGGCTGCCGCCGGAGTGGCCCATCCTGGTCGACGCGCGGGTGGTGGCGGTGCCGCACGTGGTGATCGGTTCCGGGGTGCGGGGCAGCAAGATCGTGCTTCCCGGTCCGGCGCTGGGGGTACTGCCCAACGCGCGGGTCGTGGATGGGCTCGCGGTCCCAGCCGGCACCTGACGGGCCCGCGGTCCCAGCCGGCACCTGACGGGCTCGCGGTCCCAGCCGGCACCTGACGCTCCGCCGGGGGTGAGACTCGGCGTCGGTGACGGTACGGTGATCGGCGGGCGTCGGGTCAGCGTGGACACCGGTGAATCAGTTGACGGCATTCCGGTGACTGAACGGTCGTTCAATTCGGCTCGACACACGGTTAGGCTGGCCAGGTGACGGTAGATCAGCAGGCGGCAACGACGGACGGGGCGGAGCCGGGCGCGCCACGGCGACGCTCACGTCGCGACGAGATTCTCCAGATCGCGGTCGGGCTCTTCGCGGCCCGCGGCTACCACGGCGTGTCGATGGACGACATCGGTGCCGCCGCAGGGGTCACCGGTCCCGCTCTTTACCACCACTTCGCCGGCAAGGAGGCGATGCTCGCCGCTGCGCTCATCCCGGTGAGCGAGGAGCTGCTCGACGGCGGACGCGCCCGGGTCGCGGCGCGGCCCGGCGACGCCACCGCCGCGCTCGCCTCGCTGATCGAGTTCCACGTCGAGTTCGCCCTGGCCAACCCGGCGGTCATCGCGCTGCACCTGCACGAGCTCGACCGGTTGCCGGAGGAGCCGCGTCGGCGGATCCGGCGGCTGCAGCGGCTCTACGTCGAGGAGTGGGTGGCGGTGCTCACCGCGCTGCGCCACGATCTCGACGCGGCCGAGGCCCGGGTGCTGGCGCACGCCGCGTTCGGCCTGATGAACTCCACCCCCTTCCTCGGCGGCGAGGTCGACCGGGAACGACGGGCCACCCTGCTGCGAGCCGCCACCCTCGCCGCCCTGCACGGCTGAGCCGCAAACCGGGCCCATCCCCGCGCCCGGCAGCCGCACCCCCCGCGCCCGGCAGCGGGCGCCGCACCCTCCGCGCCCGGCAGTGGGCGCCGCACCCCGCGAGGAGAGGCATGATCGAGTCGTTGCTGGTGGCCAACCGGGGCGAGATCGCCCGGCGAATCATCCGTACCGCCCGACGGTTGGGGGTCCGGACCGTCGCCGTGCACTCCGAGGCCGACGCCGGCATGCCCTTCGTCACCGAGGCCGACCAGGCGATTTGCGTCGGACCCGCGCAGCCGGCGCAGAGCTACCGCGACACCGAGGCGATCCTGGCCGCCGCCAAGAGCAGCGGCGCGCAGGCGATCCATCCCGGCTACGGGTTCCTGTCGGAGAACGCCGACTTCGCTCGCGCGGTCGAGTCCGCCGGCCTCATCTGGGTCGGTCCGGGTGGTGACGCGATCGAGGCGATGGGCGACAAGATCAACGCGCGGAACCTGATGTCCGCCGCCGGGGTACCGGTGGCCGCCGGCACCACCGAGCCCGCCGAGACCGTCGAGGCCGCACTCGACGCCGCCGCGACCATCGGCTACCCGGTGATGGTCAAGGCCGCTGCCGGCGGCGGCGGGATGGGCATGGGCGTCGCGGCCGACGACGCCGCGCTGCGGACCGAGTACGACAAGGTCCGGGCGTTCGCCGCGCGCATGTTCGGCGACGGGTCCGTGCTGATCGAGCGCTACTTCCCCCGGGTACGCCACGTCGAGGTGCAGATCCTCGGCTGGCGTACGGCCGACGGCACCGACCGGGTCGTCGCCCTCGGTGAGCGGGAGTGTTCGGTGCAGCGGCGCAACCAGAAACTCGCCGAGGAGTCGCCGTCGCCAGCGGTGACCGACGAGATCCGGGCCGGGTTGCTCGCCGCCGCCGTACGGGCCGGGGAGGCGGTCGGCTACCGCAACGCCGGCACGGTCGAGTGTCTGCTCGCCCCGACCACCGGCGAGTTCTTCTTCCTGGAGATGAACACCCGGCTGCAGGTCGAGCACCCGGTCACCGAGCTGGTCTACGGCGTCGACCTGGTCGAGGAGCAGCTGCGGGTGGCCGCCGGGCTGGAGCCGACGTTCGACCCGGCCGCCCTCGCGCCGCGCGGGCACGCGATCGAGCTGCGGATCAACGCCGAGGACCCGAAACGCTTTCTGCCCGGACCGGGCGCGATCACCGTCTGGTCGGAGCCGACCGGCGACGGGGTCCGGGTCGATTCCGGGTACGCCGCCGGCACCACCGTCACGCCGTTCTACGACTCGCTGATGGCCAAGCTGATCGTTTCCGGCACCGACCGGGCCGAGGCGATCGCCCGGGCCCGGGCCGCGGTCGCCGCCTTCGAGGTGGCCGGGCCGAAGTGCAACCTGCCGTTCTTCGCCGAGCTGCTGGAGCACCCGGAGTTCGTCTCCGGCGACTACGACACCGGCATCGTCGGCCGGATGCGGTGAGGTCAGGCCGGCCATCGTCCGGCACCGACGCCGTCCGGTACCGACGCCGTCCGGCGCGCAACGCTGCGGTGACCTTCGTCGGATCCCATTGAGTGGACGGCACGGGCGCGGGATGCTGGACGGATGGCAGCGACGCCCCTTCCCGAGTCCGTGTCGATCCGCGAGGTCGGGCCGCGTGACGGCCTGCAGAACGAGCAGCCGATCCCGACCGAGGGTAAGGTCCGCCTGCTGGACGCGCTGTCCGGCACCGGCGTACGCCGGATCGAGGCGGTCTCGTTCGTCCATCCGAAAGCGATCCCGCAGATGGCCGACGCCGACGAGGTGTGGCAGCGGGCCCGGCGGGTGCCCGGGGTGCGCTACTCGGCGCTGGTGCCGAACCTGCGGGGTGCCCGTCGGGCGCTCGACGCCGGCTTCTCCGAGATCGAAGTGGTGGTGTCGGCCAGCGACACGCACAACCGGCGCAACGTCAACCGGTCCACCGCCGAGTCGCTGGACGACATCGCCGAGCTGATTCCGCTGCTGCACGCCGCCGGGGCGCACGTCGAGGTGATCGTGGCGACCAGCTTCGGCTGCCCGTACGAAGGGGACGTTGACCCACACCGGGTCGCTGACATCGTCGACCGGGTGGTGGCCGACGGGGCGGACCGGGTGGCGTTCGGCGACACCACCGGGATGGCCACCCCGCGCCGGGTCCGCGAGCTGGTCACGGCGGTGCGTGACCGGCAGGCGGCGGTACCGGTGCTGCTGCATTTCCACGACACCCGGGGTACGGCGTTGGCGAACCTGCTGGCCGCGCTGGAGCTGGGGGTCACCGAGTTCGACGCCAGCGTCGGCGGGCTGGGTGGCTGCCCGTACGCGCCGGGGGCCAGCGGCAACGTGGCTACCGAGGAGGTGGTGCACATGTTGCACGACATGGGCGTCGAGACCGGGATCGACCTAAATGCCCTGCTGGCCGCCGCCGAGTTGGCCGAGGAGCTGGTCGGCCGGCAGCTTCCCTCCGGGGTGCTGCGCGCCGGCCCCCGTACCCGGCTCACCCCGACCGGCTGACCCGCCGACGGGCTGACCGGCCGCCGCCTCGCCCCCGTTGATCCAGTGCGCTTCATCGACGCGACACGCCGGACACCGGTCAGCTGGAGCGCATCCGATCCACGCCGGTCCCGCCTGCAGGCCTGGGCGATGCGTACGGACGACTAGGACGCGTGCGTTGGTGTCGGGGCTCGCGAGGGTGACCGTCGTGCGGTAGCCTAACGATCGTTTAGTACGGGCTGGCGCGAGGGGGCGGCGTGACACTGGACGGTGAGGCGCTGGATCGGCTCGACAAGCGGATCCGAGCCGGCGGTGCGGAGAAATACCACGCGGCCAACGCCGACCGGGGCAAGCTGTTCGCCCGGGAACGGGTCGACCGGCTGGTCGACGCGGGCTCGTTCGTGGAGGACGGCCGGTACGCCAACGCCCTCGCCGACGGGCTGCCCGCCGACGGCGTGGTCACCGGCACCGCCACCATCGACGGCCGCCAGGTCTGCCTGATGGCCAACGACTCCACGGTCAAGGCCGGCTCGTGGGGCGCCCGTACCGTCGAGAAGATCATCCGGATCATCGAGCGGGCGTACGACGCCGGCCTGCCGATGGTCTACCTGGTCGACTCCGCCGGGGCCCGGATCACCGACCAGGTCGACCTGTTCCCCGGCCGGCGCGGCGCGGGCAAGATCTTCTGGAACCAGGTGCGGGCCTCCGGGGCGATCCCGCAGGTCTGCGCCCTGTTCGGGCCATCGGCCGCCGGCGGTGCCTACATTCCGGCGTTCTGCGACGTGGTGGCGATGGTCGAGGGCAACGCCAGCATGTACCTCGGCTCGGACCGGATGGTCGAGATGGTCACCGGCGAGAAGACCACGCTGGAGGCGATGGGCGGTGCCCGGGTGCACTGCGCCGAGTCCGGCGTCGGGCACTTCCTGTGCAAGACCGAGGACGACGCGCTCGACGTGGTCCGCCGCTACCTGTCCTACCTGCCGGCCAACTGGCGGCAGCCGCCACCGGCGACGGCGGCGGTCGAGCCGCCGGCCGGGGTCGACCTGGCCGCGCTGGTGCCGGCGAGCGAACGGCAGGCGTTCGACATGCGCCGGTTCGTCAAAGGACTGCTCGACGAGGGCAGCTTCCTGGAGATCCAGGCGTTGTGGGCCCGCGAGCTGACCGTCGGCTTCGGTCGGCTGGCCGGCCAGGTGGTCGGCGTGGTCGCCAACAACTCGATGTTCAAGGGCGGGGTGCTGTTCGTCGACTCCGCCGACAAGGCGACCCGGTTCGTGCAGCTCTGCGACGCGTTCAACGTACCGCTGCTGTTCCTGGCCGACGTGCCCGGCTTCATGGTCGGCAGCGCCGTGGAGAAACAGGGCATCATCCGGCACGGCGCGAAGATGATCAGCGCGATCTCGGAGGCCACCGTACCGAAGATCTGCGTCGTGGTCCGCAAGGCGTACGGTGCCGGGCTGTACGCGATGGCCGGCCCCGGGTTCGAGCCGGACGCCACCCTGGCCCTGCCCACCGCGAAGATCGCGGTGATGGGCGCGGAGGCCGCGGTCAACGCGGTCTACGCCAACAAGATCGCGGCGATCGACGATCCCGACGAGCGGGCCGGCTTCGTCGCCGCCCGCCGCGCCGAGTACGAGCGCGACATCGATCTCACCCGGCTCGCCAGCGAACTCGTCGTCGACGACATCGTCCGGCCCGAACAGTTGCGCGCCGAACTGGTCCGGCGGTACGCGGCGGCCACCGGCCGGGACCGGCAGTTCTCCCACCGCCGGCACGGCGTCACCCCGGTCTAGCGGCACCGCAGGTGCGGCGGCCGGTGTAGTGGCAGCCGATCGGCCGCAGATTCCTCCAGAAAGGACCTGGACATGGACTTCAGGCTGACCGACGAGCAGGAGGCGCTGCGGGAGAGCGTCCGCGAGTTCGCCCGCGAGGCGATCGCGCCGGTGATCGGTGACTACTACCGGCGGCACGCCTTCCCGTACGACATCGTCCGCCAGATGGGCAAGATGGGGCTGTTCGGGTTGCCGTTCCCGGAGGAGTACGGCGGGATGGGCGGCGACTACTTCGCGCTCTGTCTGGTGCTGGAGGAGCTGGCCCGGGTCGATTCCAGTGTGGCAATCACGCTGGAGGCGGCGGTCTCGCTCGGCGCGATGCCGATCTACCGGTTCGGCACCCCCGAGCAGCGCGAGCGGTGGCTGCCGGAGTTGGTCAGCGGGGCGGCGCTGGCCGGATTCGGGTTGACCGAGCCGGGGTTCGGTTCCGACGCCGGGGGGACCGCCACCCGGGCGGTGCTCGACGGCGACCACTGGGTGATCAACGGTTCGAAGGCGTTCATCACCAACTCGGGTACCGACATCCCCTCGCTGGTCACGGTCACCGCGGTGACCGGGACCAGACCGGACGGTTCGAAGGAACTGTCCACCATCATCGTGCCGGCCGGGACGCCGGGGTTCACCGTCGCGCCCGGCTACTCGAAGGTCGGCTGGTGCGCCTCGGACACCCACGAGTTGACGTTCGACGATTGTCGGGTTCCGGCCGATAATCTGCTGGGTGAGCGGGGTCGGGGGTTCGCGCAATTCCTCCGGATCCTCGACGAGGGGCGGATCGCGATCGCCGCCCTCGCGGTCGGCCTCGCGCAGGGGTGTGTCGACGAGTCCGTCCGGTACGCGGGTCAGCGCCGCGCATTCGGCCAGCTCATCGGCGGGTATCAGGCGATCCAATTCAAGATCGCGGACATGGAGGTACGGGCGCACACCGCTCGGCTGGCCTACTACGACGCGGCCGCCCGGATGCTCGCCGGGAACCAGTTCAAACGCCAGGCCGCGGTGGCGAAGCTGCACGCCAGCGAGTGCGCCGTGCAGAACGCCCGGGAGGCCACCCAGATCCACGGTGGTTACGGCTTCATGAACGAGTTCCCGGTCGCGCGTTTCTGGCGCGACGCGAAGATCCTGGAGATCGGCGAGGGCACCTCGGAGATCCAGCGAATGATCATCGCTCGTGATCTTGGACTTGCCGACGCTTGATGATCTTGTAAGGGTGCCTCGGGCGGCGCCGCACCTCCCCGGTTGTGTCGGAAATCCGTTCCTTTCGGGTCGTCAGCCTGACGGAAAGCTGACCCGGGCACCCCGCAATGCGTACCCTCTCCTGCCATGAGTCCGGATCATGCTCCTGACCAGAGCAGGGTCGGGTTCGACGAACTACTCCGCAGCCGACGGCTGGCCGTCGGCCTGACCCAGGCGGAGCTCGCCGCGGTGGCCGGGGTCGGCGTACGCACCGTCCGGGACCTGGAGCGGGCCCGTACCGCCCGCCCGCAGCGGACCACGGTCGATCTGCTCGTCGCCGCGCTCGGGCTGACCGGCGAGGACCGGGCCGAGTTTCACGCGGCGGCGCGGGGCCGGCCGGCCGAGCCGCGTCCGACAATCCCGCGCCAGCTGACCCCGGCACTCGCCACCACGGCGTTCCCGGCCGGGCCGCCCAGCGAGGCTGCCGGCGACATCGAGACGTTGGTCGGGCCCGGCCGGAGCCGGGGCGTCCCGCTGCCCGGCGAGCTGATCGGCCGCGACTGCGACGTGGCCGACCTCGTCGGCCTGCTGACTGCGGGACCCGGTGCCGGGGCAGGGCTGATCAGCCTGGTCGGACTGGCCGGAGTCGGCAAGACCAGCCTGGCGCTCGCGGTGGCCGCCGAGGTGACCGGGCGGTACCCGGGCGGCACCGGTGGCATCGTCGTCACCGAAGGCTCCACCGTCAGTGACGTACTGACCGCCACCGCCACCGTCTTCGGCGTCGGGCGGGTCAACGATCTGGCGGCCCGGCTCGCCGACGGCCCGGCACTGCTGCTGGTCGACGCGGTGGAACGGGCGCCGGTGGCGATGGCCGACGCGCTGCACTGGCTGACCCGTACCGCGCCGTCGCTGCAGGTGGTGGCGACCGGCCGGCACCCGGTCGGACTCCCCGGTGAACGGGTCTGGCCGGTCACGCCGCTGGAGGTGCCGCCGGCCGACACCGAGACCGACCTGGCCACGGTCGCCGGCTACCCGGCGGCGCGGCTCTTCCTGGCCCGGCTCCGGCAGGTACGCCGGGAGCCGGTGCACCCCGGCGAGGTCGGCGCGCTGGTCGGGCTCGTCCGGCGGCTCGGCGGGCTGCCGCTGGCCATCGAGCTGGCCGCCGCCCGGGGGCGGGCGCTCGACCTGAACGAGATCTTCAACCGGTACGGCGACCGGCTGCTCGACCTGGCCGTGCCACCACCCAGCAGGGAAGCCGTGGCGGTGACCCTGCGCGACGCGGTCGCGGCCAGCTACGCGCTGCTCACCCCCGCCGAGCGGCGCGGCGTACGTCGGCTCTCGGTGTTCCGCAACCGGTGGTCGGTCGAGCTGGCCGAGGGGATGCTCGCCGAGGAACCGGTCCAGCCGGATGTTGGCCAACTCGACATCGGCCAGCCCGACATGGGCCAGTCGGATCAGGACGGTCGGGTCGACCCGGTGCCGTTCCTCGACCGGCTCATGTCGTTGGGGCTGCTCGGTGCCCGGGGCGCGGGTCCGTACCGGTTCCGGTTGATCGACGTGGTGCGGGACCTGGCCACCGAGCGGGCCGCCGCACACGGCGAACTGTCGGCGATCCGGCGTCGGCACGCCGTGCTGTTCGCGCGGCTCGCCGAGCGGGCGGCGGTCGATCTGGCGGGTCCGAAGCTGGTCACCGTCGTCAGCCGGCTCGACGAGGTGGCCAGTGACCTGTGGGCCGCGCTCGCCCACTCCGCCAACGACGACCCGCACACCGCCCTGCGCCTGGCCGCCGCCCTGCCCCGGTGGTGGCGGTTCCGGGGGCGCGACGTGGCCGGCCGGCGCTGGCTGCGCCGGCTGCTCGACGACCCACGGTTGGCCGACGCGGACCCGTCGATCCGGGCCTGGGCCCAGATCGGCGTGGCTCAGCTCGCGCTGGAGCACGACGCCGGTCCGCAGGAACTGCCGGCCGTCCGGTCGGCGCTGGCCACCTTCATCGAGCTCGGGGAGACGTCGGGTGAGCTGGCCGCGCGTACCGTGCTAAGCGCGGCCTGCCTGGCCGCCGGTCGGTTCGACGAGGCGCGGGCGCACTCCGAGGCGGTGCTCGCCCTGGCCGGCCGGATCGGCCGGATCCGGGAGATGACGCTCGCCCAGCACGCGTTGGCCCGGCACGAGATCCGGTCGGGTGACCTCCGGGCCGCCCGACGCCGGCTGGCGGCGGTCGACCGGCTCGCGGCCAGGTCCGGCGAGGACCGGTTGCGGCTGCTGGCCCGGGCCAACCTGGCCGAGGTCGCCAGGTTGGAGAGCCGGTACGCGCGGGCAGCCGACCTGGGACGCCGGGTGTTGGCGGCGTTGACCGCCGTCGGTGATCCGAGTCATCGGCGGCAGGTGTTGGGCATCGTCGGGCTGGCGCTGGCCCAGGACGGCCGCCTCGCGGAAGCGGCCGACGCCCTGACCGAGCTCCGTGGTCAGGTGATGCCGGTGGAGATGGTGGACCGGCCGGTCCACCATGCCGACCACGCCGGGCCGGACGACGATCCCCGGTGCGCGTTGATCGAGGCGACCCTCGCGGCGCGGCGCGGGGAACGGGAGCTGGCGATGGAGTGGTACGCCGTGGCGGCCCGTTCGCTGGGCAACGGCCCGGAGCCGCGGGACGCGGTGGAGGCGATGGTGGGGCTGGTGGTGCACGCCGAGACGGCGGTGTCGCGGGCTGCGGCCCGGGACCGGTTGGCGGCGGCCTGCCACAGTGCCGGGATCACCTTGCTGCCCCGGGAACGGGACGCGGTGGGTCAGGGCTGAAGCAGGTCAAGACGCGGACGTCCGGCGGGGCCATCACTGGCCACCCGCCGGACGTCGACACGCCCCCCGGGTTGGCGCGGAATCGCCCCCCGGCCTGGACCACTGTCCTGGCCTTTCGCGCCGCACCCCCCGTTACGTTCCCGGTCGCCAGTACGCTATCCGGCCCATCCGAGCTGTTTGCGGCTTTCAAAGCCATATGTCGCTGATCGAGGGCGCTTTCTGCCGGTCCTTCTGCCGGTGCCGGCGTCGGTCAACGGACCGGCGCGGTCGCTTCGTCACTGCCGGCGGTCGCCTGTGGATGCACCGCGTCACGAAGGCGCCGGAGGGTGTCGAGCAGCGTCGTCAACTCCGCAGGCTCGAACTGACCGGTGAACCACTGCCCGATCAGCTGTAGGTGACCGGGGAGGGTGTCGTCGAGGCGTTGCTGACCGGCCCGGGTGAGCACCGCGTACGAGCTGCGCCGGTCGGACGGGCAGGCGCGCCGGCAGACCAGCCCGTCGCGGACCATCCGGTCGACCACCCGGGTCGCGCCACTGGTGGACAGCGCAGCCTGAGCGGCCAGGTCGGTCATCCGCAGTTGGTGACCTGCGGAACGGCGCAGCCGCATCAGCACCTCGAACTCAACCGTCGACAGGCCGTGCTCCTCGAACTGCGCCGCGAAGCGGGCCGCGAGCCCGGTGTGGACTTCGAAGAGGAGGCCGATCGCGGTGATCCGGGGATCGTCGGCGAGGTTCTCGGTCACCAGGTCATCGTAGCAGTACTTGACATGAGGAATATTGCTTAGTCTATTGTTGCTGTCGCACATGTTCCCCCTTCACCGGATGTCCCGCGAGAGGCAGCAGCCATGAGCACCGACCAGACCACCCGCGAGTGGAACGGCATCACCATCCCCACCGCCGGCACCTACGAGCTCGACCAGGCCCACCGGCGGGTCGGGTTCGTCGCCCGCCACATGATGGTCAGCAAGGTCCGTGGAGAGTTCACCGACGCCACCGCCACCATCACCGTCGCCGAGGACCCGCTGCAGTCGTCGGTCACCGCGGTGCTGCAGGCGGCCAGCATCAACACCGGGCAGGCTGACCGGGACGCCCACCTGCGCGGCGGCGACTTCCTCGACGTCGAGAAGTTCACCACCATCGAGTTCCGCAGCACCGGGATCGTCTCGCACAGCGGCAACGAGTTCGTGCTCGCCGGTGACCTGACGGTCAAGGACGTGACCCGGCCGGTGGAGCTCGCCGTCGAGTTCGAGGGTGCCGGCCGCAGCCCGTTCGGCCAGGACATCTTCGGCTTCACCGCCAGCACCGAGATCGACCGTGAGGAGTTCGGCCTGACCTGGAACGTCGCCCTGGAGACCGGCGGCGTGCTGGTCGGCAAGAAGATCAAGATCGAGATCGAGGGCGAAGCCATCCGTCAGGGGTGAACCCCGGCGCCCGTACCCGGCGCGACACAGCGGCACCCCGGTCACCTTGTCGGTGACCGGGGTGCCGCTGTCTGTAGTAACCCCAGTAGAAGACGCCCGTCGGATGTGAAAAGGTGAAACCGAGCGCTTCGGTCCGCTCACTTTGGGGCGATCAACGCCTGTCCTGGCTGGGGGAGCCGGCGACAGCCGCGGTCGAGCAGGGTTGCATCACCACACAGTCGGAACGGTTCTGCCGCGCCGCTCGGCCAGCGAGCGTGGCGGCGGTCGTTCGGGGCGCGCCGGGGAGGGCATTATGGGCAGGGATGTCGGTTCACGCGCGTCGTTCAGTCGGGAGGATCGCGTACGTTACCGGCAAAAAGTTCGCCGCTGCCTCGACGTTTTCGCGCTGATGCTCGACGACTTCAAGTTCGACGCCGACCGGCCGACGACCGGGCTGGAGATCGAGCTGAACCTGGTGGATCCGTACGCGGAGCCGGCGATGCGCAACGCGGAGATCCTGGCCAACCTCGCGGACCCTACCTTCCAGACCGAACTGGGGCAGTTCAACCTCGAACTCAACGCGCGCCCGCGGCTGATCGAGGCCGACGGCTTCGCCGACTACGAAGCCGACCTGCAGGCCAGCCTGGCCCGTGCCGGTGACCGGGCGGCGAAGGCCGAGGCGGCCATCATCCTGATCGGCATCCTTCCCACCCTCACCCCACAGCACCTGGTGCTGAACAACATCTCCACCAACGGGCGCTACCGGGTGCTCAACGAGCAGATCGTCGCCGCCCGCGGGGAGGACATCCGGCTGGACATCCGGGGCGTGGAGCGGCTGCAGGCGTACACCGACTCGATCGCCCCGGAGGCCGGCTGCACCAGCGTGCAGTTCCACCTGCAGGTCTCCCCGGACAACTTCGCCAACTATTGGAACGCGTCCCAGGCCATCGCGGCGGTCCAGGTGGCGCTCGGTGCCAACGCACCGTACTTCTACAGCAAACAGCTCTGGGCGGAGACCCGCATCGTGCTGTTCGAGCAGGCCACCGACACCCGGCCGGACGAGCTGAAGGCGCAGGGCGTACGGCCCCGGGTGTGGTTCGGTGAACGGTGGATCACGTCGATCTTCGACCTGTTCGAGGAGAATGTCCGGTACTTCCCGCCGTTGCTGCCGATCTGCGCCGACGAGGATCCGGTCGAGGTGCTGCAGGCCGGCGGCGTTCCCGAGCTCAGCGAGCTACGGCTGCACAACGGCACCGTCTACCGGTGGAACCGGCCGGTGTACGACATCATGCACGGTCGACCGCACCTGCGGGTGGAGAACCGGGTGCTGCCCGCCGGGCCGACCGTCGTCGACATGCTCGCCAACGCCGCCTTCTACTTCGGCCTGGCCAGGGAGCTCGCCGAGGCGGACCGCCCGGTGTGGAGCCAGCTGAGCTTCGGCGCGGCCGAGGAGAACTTCCACCAGGCGGCGCGGCGCGGGATCGCCGCACACATGCACTGGCCACAGCTCGGCGAGATCCCGGTCACCGATCTGGTGCTGGACGTCCTGCTCCCCAAGGCGTACGCCGGGCTGGACCGGTTCGGTGTCTCGCCACAGCAGCGCGACCGGCTGCTCGGCATCATCGAGCAACGCTGTCGGTTGAGGCGCAACGGCGCGGTCTGGCAGACCGAGTCGGTCTGGCGGGCCGAGCGGGAGCAGGGCCTGGCCCGACCCGACGCGCTGCACCAGATGCTGCAGCGCTACGCCGAACTGCAACGCAGCAACGAACCGGTGCACACCTGGCCGGTCGACTGATTCGCGCTGTTCAGCTGCCGTCAGGGGTGGTCGGCGCGGGCCGGCCACGGCCGGTGACCGAAGCCGTGCCCCGGGCCGGCGCGTCGGCCACCTGGCCACTGGTCGGCTGCTCCGGCACCGGCGCTTCGCGGCCTTCAGCGGAGCCGGTTGCGTCGTCCCGTCCGTCGGCGGACCCGCCGGTAGCCGGGGCATCGGTGGCCGAGGCACTGTCGTGGTCGGTGGCGGTGGCGGGCTGCCGGCGGGACATCTCCAGCCGCTGCGCGATCGCGGTGACCAGCACCGACCCGGCCAGGCCGGCGATCACTGCGTACGGGGCGAGCAGATGTGCCGAGAGCTGCTCCGCCCGTGGTCCCACCAGCCGGGGGGCGGCCAGGAAGTACGCGGCGGCGATCAGCACCGGGCCGACGCCGCCGGAGATCGCGGCACCCACCCGGCGACGGGCGTCGCGGGCGGCCGGCCAGGCGGAGACCGCACCGATGATGAACGCCGAACCCAGCGACAGCGCCGCCCCAGGCAGGTAGATGTTGCGGAACCAGTACTGTTCGCTGTCTGCGGTGATCTGCCAGACGCCGAGTTGGGCGCTGGTCAGCCCGGTGCCGGAGATCACCGAGTCGATCACGGCGACCACCGCCAGCAGCCAGAGCCAGCCGACGGTGGCGATGGCGTTCGTCGCCGCTGCCCGGGAGGCGACCGCCCAGATCGCCATCAGCAGTCCGACGACCGCGCCCACCATCGCGTACCCGGCGGCGATGGTCTGTGGGGAGAAGGTGTCGGCCCGGGTCGCGCTGCGCGCGGGTACGGCGATCAGGGCGACCGTGAGCATCCCGCCGATCGCGGCCGCTGCGGCCAGGGCGAGTCGCCACAGGCTCGCGGTCAGCAGGCTGTCCGGCGTTCGATCCGGATCGGCACCGGCCGACAGTTCCGAGTTGGGACGTGACGGCAGTTCCGAGTTGGGACGTGACGGCGCGAGCCGGTCCGCGACGACGGCACCGATCACCACCGAGGTCGCCGTGATCCACGTCGCCCAGGCGAGGCTGGCGACCCAGGACGCCTCTCCTCCGCCGTCGACAGACGGTAACCAGGCAACTATGCCGAGGCCGTAGCCCAGACCGAGCTGCGCGGCACCTGCGCCCGCAGCGATGCCGGTCGCCGTCGCGACCGATCTTCCCCAGCCTCGTACGGCCATGCCGGGCACTGTAGCGGTAGTGGCGAACTCCGGCGACTCGTGGGCGTGGGGCGCGCTGTCCGGCGGCCGGGTCGATATCTTGAGCCCTACCGAAAGTCACGCCCGGTGGTACGTACCGGTGGTACTGAGAGGACGAGTCATGGCCGACAGACCGAGGGATCCTGCGGAGGACGGCTCGGCAGGGCGTGACGCCGGGGACTACACCAGCCAGCTGCCCCGGCCGGTCGACCCCTGGGCGACCAGGGCCGGTGGGCCAGCTGACCAGGCCGGCGAGTCGACCGGTGGGTCCGACCAGCCGCCCGGTCGGCCCGGCACACCGGGTGGCGGCCCGGGCGCGACGGTCGCCGACCAGGGCGGGCACCCCGGCTCGACCACACCCGACCTTCCGGCGGATTCCGCCGCCGGTGGTGCCCGGGAGCCGGCGTGGTCCGGCCGGGCCGGGGTCCCGGTGCGCCCGGCGGCGGGCGGCGGCGGCACCGGCGACTGGCCGGGACCGGGCGGCGGTACGGAAGGCAGCGGCCGGCCGTGGTGGCTGCCGATCCTGATCGGTGTTCTGGTGCTGCTGCTGGTCGCGTTGGTCGGCCTGGTGATCTGGTGGGCCAGCACGCTGGACGACTCCACGGATCCGGGCGGGCCGACGCCGACGGCGGCGCCGACCGCGACCGTGCCGACCTCGCAGCCGGAGACGGAGCAGCCCGAGCCAACCGAGGAGCAGCCGGAGCCAACCGAGGAGCAGACCAGTGAGGCGCCGCTGGTGGTCGTACCGACGCTGACCGGGCTGCCGCTGGCGGACGCCCGTGCCGAGCTCGACGAGCGCGACCTGGTCTACCGGCTGGAACAGCGCGGCTCGGACCAGCCGGCCGGCACGGTGCTCGAGACTGACCCGCCGGCCGGGACGGAGGTGCCGCCCGGCACCGAGATCCTGTTGGTGATCGCCGCGACCAACACCGAGCCGACGGGTCCGGCTGACCCGACGGGGGCGGCCGAGCCGACCGGGGAGCCGGGCGACGGAGACGAGGACTGAGTCGGGGTCAGCTGGCTCGCGCCGACATCACCGTCGAAGCCGGCCGCCGGGCGGCTGCCCGACCCGGCCGGTCGGCCACCACCCGGAGCTGGCGTAGGCCGTCGATCTGGACGAAAATGGAGCGTCGGTCGACGGCCTCGCCGCTGGCGTTGAGTTCGTAGCCGTCCAGCCAGACCCAACCATGGTAGGTCGGCCAGTCGTGGACCCGGATCACCCGGAAGAGGAGCGGCTCGAGGAACTGCACGCTTGCCGCACGGGTCACGTGGAGGACGTCTCCTGAGCGGGGTAGTAGCACCGCTACTCCTGTTCCGAGCTGCCGTTGTCCGATTGCTGCCAGGCATGCGGATCCGCACCGGGCACTGTCGGATGTTCCACCGGTTGCCGGTGGTCAGACGGGCACGGCGTTGCCGGTGTCCGGGCAGCAGGCACCGTCGCGGTACGGCGCAACCGCGGCGGATACGATCTTGGATGAACGCTGAGTGACTTGAGGCCTACGCAAAGAGTGCACCACCGTCGCCCTCGATGCAAGTTGCAAAGTGGTTTTGGCGTAATGCGAAAATCACTCGGTCGATTGCTGCTTGAAGTCCTACATGTACGGGCGGCAGACTGAACAGGCTTTCTTTCCGCGTCGGCCTTCCTCCCCGTCCACGCACGACCGCTCGCGACGTAACCCCGTCGCCCCTCAACCGCGTGCGCGGGGTCCGGCCGACTGCCCCTACACCCTGACCGGAGGTGACCGGTGACCGAGCGTCGAAGCCCAACCGTCCGTCGCCGCCGTCTCGGCGCCGAACTGCGCCGGCGGCGGGAAGGCGCGAAAGTCACGATCGATGCGGTGGCCGAACGACTGGAGTGCTCCGCCTCCAAGGTCTCCCGGATCGAGACGGGACACACCACCGCGACTCCGCGGGACGTCCGCGACATGCTGGAGATCTACGGCGTGACCGGTGTCGAGGCCGAGGAGCTGGTGCAGATTGCCCGGGAGGCTCGGCAGAAGGGCTGGTGGCATCCGTACTCCACGGTGCTCACCGGCGCGTATGTCGGCTTCGAGGCGGCGGCCCGGTCGGTCCGGGCGTACGAGCAGCAGGTGGTTCCCGGTCTGCTGCAGACCGCCGACTACGCCCAGGCGATGATCCGCTCGGCCCGGCCCGACATCACCGACGAAGAAGTTGCCCACCGCGTCCATGTCCGACTGAAGCGTCAGTCGTTACTGACTCAGGAAGATCAGATCGATGTATGGGCGGTGCTCGATGAGGCTGTGTTGAGTCGGCCGGTCGGCGGCGACGCGGTGATGCGCGCCCAACTGCACCGCCTCGTCGAGGCGGCGGATCTGCCGAACGTGACCCTGCAGGTCCTTCCGTTCGAGGTGGGGGCACACGCGGGGATGGACGGGACGTTCACCATCCTTGACTTTCCGGAGCCCAGCGACGCGGACGTCGTCTACGCGGAGAACGCCACCGGTGGGCTCTTCCTGGAGAAGACCGAAGAACTACGCAAATACATATTTATCTTCGATCACATACGCGCGGCGGCGCTCACTCCCGAGGAGTCCGTCGCGATGATCGCTAAACGCGCGAAGGAGCCATTGTGGACATCGAGGTCAAGGGGCTTCGGGTAGACCTGACCCGTGCGGCCTGGCGAAAGAGCTCGCGCAGCGGGCCGAACTGCGACAACTGCGTGGAGATCGCGTTCGTCGACCAGGCCATCGCGGTTCGCGACTCGAAGAACCCGACCGGGCCGGTCCTGATCTTCACCTCCGACGAGTGGGACGCCTTCCTCGGCGGTGCCCGAGACGGCGAATTCGACCTGGACTGACCAACGGTTGAGCCCCGGGTGCGTCCCGGGGCTCAACCGTGCCCAGCCTCGACCGTCCCGCCAGCCTCACCGTCCCCCCGGAACGGCCGCCGGACCAGCTCAGCTCAGCTCCTGGGCAGCCGCCCGACCACCGCATGCTCAGCCAGCGCGCTGTGCCGCAGCGCATGCCGCACCCCGACCGCGACCAGCAGGATCACCGCCACCGTCAGCACCAGCCCGTCGGCCACCACCCCGAGCCCGTCGGCGACCACCCCCACTCCCGGCACGCCACCGAAGTACCGAGCCGCCACCGGCACCAGCGCCACCGCCGTCACCTGCACCGGCAACGCCACCAACGGGTGCGCCGCGCGGGCCAGCAGCCCTGGCGGACTAGGCGCGGCGGGTGCGGTGACGAACGCCGCCGATCCGCCGTACAGTCGCCGCAGGCGCGGCAGAGTCACCACCGCGACCGCCGCCGCCGGCACGGCGACCAGCAACACCTGTGCGCTGGCCGCCCCGCCACCGATCAACCCGGCGATCCCGCCCAGGCCGGCCAGCACGAACGCGGTCAGCCAGCCGACCCGGCGCCGCAGCGCGGCCGGGCTGCCCGCCGACGGCAGCGATTCGGCGATTACGGCGGCGGCGAGCCAGCCACCGGTCAACGCCAACCAGCCGACCAGAGCAATGTCCATGCTCCGAATCCTGCCTGCCGGTCGACGTCGGCACCTCCGGGCGTAGCCCTGGTCGACCACCCATCGGTCACCCGTAGGGGTGCCGGCAGGTTGAGGCGTCCGCTGGCTACTACAGCGTCCGTACGTGGAAGCCACCGTCGACGTCGATCACCTGGCCGGTGCTGAACGGCAGCAGATCGGTGGCGACCGCCACCACGGCCCGTCCTACGTCGTCCGGCTGACCCCACCGGCGGATCGGCGTCAGCCCCTGGTTGAAGATCAGATCGTCGTACTTCGCCTGGACCGGACCGGTCATGTCGGTGGCGATGATGCCGGGCCGGATCTCGTAGACGTTGATGCCGTGCTCGGCGAGGCGGGCAGCGTACAACTGGGTGGTCATCGCCAGGCCGGCCTTGGCCACGCAGTAGTCGCCCCGGTTGACGCTCGCCGTGTAGGCGCTGATCGACGAGACGATGACGATCTTCGGCGTGGTGACGGTGCCGGCCGCGACCATGTCGATCATGGCTCGGCTGACCTGCTGGGTCAGAAAGTAGGGACCCTTCAGATTGATGTCGATCAGTCGGTCAAAGGACTCCTCCGTCGCGTCGAGCAGGTCCGCCCGTACGTCCGGGGCGACGCCGGCATTGTTTACCAGCAGATCGATCCGGCCGAAGGTCGCCACGGTCTGATCGACCAGCCGTTGCCGGTCCGCGCTGACCGAGACATCCGCGCCGACCAGCAGTGCCCGGCGGCCCATCGCCTCGACCTGCTCGCCGACCTGCTGGGCCGCCGTCGCGTTCCGGGCGTAGTTGACCACGACGTCGTACCCGGCGGCGGCGAGCGACAGCACGATCCCGCGCCCGATGCCACGGGAACCGCCGGTGACGATGGCGACCCGCGCGGCGGTCACCGTCCGCCCCCGACGGTGTCCGCGCTGTCGGTGCTGTCGGTGCCGGCCGGGCCGAAGAACGTGTAGTACGGCTCGTCACGCGCCATCCGCTGCAGGTAGAGCGCCAGCTCGCGGGCGTGGTAGTCGCCCCACATGCTCGACTCGCCGTGCGGCACCTGGCTGCCGGCCGGCACGTGGTCCCAGCCGTTGGGCCGGTGGTAGATCGAGTGCAGGATCAGCCCTTGGTGGCGGGTGTCGGTGCTCAGGTACGGCTCGTCGAACAGGGTGCCGGCCACGGTCAGCCCGGCCTGCCAGTAGCGCCGACCGGCGTCCGGCTGCCCGGCGTCGGTCAGGTAGCGGCCGAGACGCAGCAGCCCCTGCGCTCCGATGCAGGCGGCCGACGAATCGACCGGCTCATGATCGTTGTACGGATCAGCCGGCCGATCGAGGTAGTCACCGAGGGCGGCCAGGCCGGGCGCTCCGGTGTCCCAGTACGGGATACCGTCGGCCGGGGTGTGCTCCAGGTAGAAGTCGCAGGTGGCGGTGGCGGCCCGCAGCAGCGTCGCGGTCACCTCGGCCCGCCCGCCGTACGGTTCGAGGTCGGTGTCCGGCAGCACGGCCAGGTATTCGAGCTGCTCCGCGAAGCCGAGCATCGCCCAGGCCAGGCCGCGGGTCCAGGTGCTGAACGGCGAGTAGCCCTGCTGGGTGCTCGGGCAGCGGAACCGGCCGTCGTTGACGTTGAAGATCGACTCATGGGCGGTTCGGCCCCGGATGTCGTAGCTGTCGCGCCCGTCGCCGTAGAAGACGTTGTACCGGGCGGTGTTGGTGGCGTGCTCGATCAGCCGGCCGAGCAGCGAGATCCGCTCGTCCTGTTCACCCATCAGGACGTGGCCGAGCAGGTGGGACACGGCCAGCGCCCGGCAGGAGCGGATGGTGTCGACGAACAGCGACTGCGGCCCGTTGAACGAGTAGATGTAGCCGGTGCCGTCTGCGGTGTCCCGCCAGCGGGCCGCTTGCACCGCCCCGGTGAGCTTCAACGCCAGCTCGTAGAAGTCGCGTTCGGCGCGGTCGTGCGGGATTCGGCCTTCGGCCATCAGCCGCCACAGGTTGCCGTACGTGCTGACATTGTTGAAGCCGTGGTCGTGCACGCCGATGTGGCTGACGTGGCTGGCCATCACGGCGACGGTCAACTCGCGGGCGGAGTCCAGGAACCGCTGCTCGCCGGTGGCGTCGAACTGCAGCAGGGCCGAGCCGTACTGGAAGCCCTGGGTCCATTCGGTCCAGCCGCGCGCGGCGTACCGGCCGTCAACGGTGAAGACCGGCGACGGCGAGCCGGGCGGGCAGGTCTTCTCGATCGAGTCGATCTTGTGGGCGGAGGCTTCCCAGAGGCGGTCGATCCTGGGTTGCAGGCTGGCCGGGGTCAGCGCGTCGTCGATCCGAATCATCGGATCAGCATAGGAAAGCGCTTGCCTAGGCGGAAGACCTCGGCCGTGGCGGAAGACCAGGCCGCCGAACCCGCGTCCCGCTACGCGACGAGTTCGACCCGGCAGTACGCGCTCGCGGCTCGGGCGAGTTCGCCGTCGGCGGTCACCAACGTCAGGGCGCGGCGTTCCGCGAGGGCGACGTAGGGGGCGTCGTACGCGCTGATGTTCGCCTTGACCTGCCACATTTGCGTGAGTAGATCGTCGATCGGCACGGTGTCGACGCCGAGGCGGCTGATCCGGCCGACCGCCCGCGCCGCCGTCTCGTTGGTGATCTTTCCGCCGAGGGCGAGCCCTCGCATGACGGAGAAGACCTCGACCTTCCAGTGCTCCGGTGCCGCCCACTCGAGATCGCGGCCCAGGACGGCGCGGGCCTTGCGGCCGCGGTCGTCGCTGTAGACGAGCGCGCTCGCGAGGACCGATGCGTCGACGACGATCACGCTACGTCCCGCCCGGAGGGCGCGGAGTTGGGGAGGTCCCGTTCGGCGCGGGAACGGGCGAGCAGGTCGGCGGCGTCAGATACGGTCGGTCCGGCTCCGCCGCTGCCGCCGTCGAGTTCGTCGCTGAGCTCGGCGAGGAGCTGCCGGTTGCGGCAGAAGTCGGCCTGGCGGTTGAGGACGGCCAACAGGTACGCCTGCAGCGACTGGCCGCGTTCGCGGGCCTGCTGAGCCAGCAGGTTCCGCACCTCCTCCGGCACGTCGCGGATCGTGAGCACCACAGCCATGACTGCATTTTGAATGCTCTATGACTGCAGAGTCAGGTCAACTCCTCGACTGGTCTACGGCGGCCGCCGCACCGGCTCTTGGGCGCGGGGCACCTGTCACCGGCGGCGGGTATCGGTCTGCTTGGGATGGCCGGTGCCCGCCCGGGTGATCCAGAGCGTCCGACGCTCGTCGTCGATCGCGTACCAGATCCGACCACCGCCGGTGACCTCGTACTGCCACTGTTCGAGCGCCGCGCCGCCGACCTTGACCACGCCGAGCGCCCCTTTGAGTGGATGCTGGCGCTGGTCGACGTGCCGGGGATCGCTGGTCAACGCGACCCAGGCCCGGTCGAGGTTTTCCGGCACCATGGCCAGCAGCCGCTGCCACCCCTGGTACGCCTGCCGGTCAGCGGCCCGCACCAGCCAGGGCCGTGGCCGCAGGATCTGCTCACCCCGGCCGGTCACGCCGCCTCCGACATCGGCTTGTCGATCACCGGGCCGTCACCGTCGAACGGGCCCTGCAGGTCACGGGCGAGGCCCGGGTCGGTCCACGCCTCGGCCGTGGACCGCCACGAGGCGAGGTTGCGGGCAAACGGCGTCAACAGCCCGGTGTCGGCACCGGCGACCAGATCGGCGAGTAGTTCCCGTACGCAGGCCACACGCTCCTCCGGCGGGAGCCAGGTCAGCCACGGCAGCTCCTCGGCCAGCAACTCCTCGGCGAGATCGCGCTGCCGGCGGGCCAGCAGCGCCAGCGACCGGGCCGCGATCCGCAGCCCGGCCGCCACCGCGTCGAACCGCTCGGCCCGCATCAGTACGAGGTTCTCCTCGTCACGGCGCTCCAGGATCACGTCGGCATCCGCCAACGACGGCAGCACGTGCGACGGGCCTCGGAGGAAAGCGCTGTATGGAAAGCTCTGCACACTCACCCTCTCAGTGTATCTGAAGTAGTTCAGATCAACGCAGTGATGCGGTACCCGGACCGCCGAACGGCCAATGGTGGGATCAGCAGCTTGTGGTGTGGGTCCCGTCGGGGCGGATGCGGATGGTGACAGGTTCGCCGGGGTGGGTGGCGGCTTGGTGGCGTACCTCGGTGATGTAGCTGGTGGTGTCGGGAGCTGGGCCGGCGGTCGCGGGCCGGTGGGGGACGGACATGGGCTTCTCGGGGTCGGTGGGGATGGTCGCGCGCAGCGCGCCGTAGAGGTAGCGGTGGCAGAGGGCGACAGCTTCGGGCAGGGCGGCGCTGGTGGGGACGGGGTCGACGGTCATGGGCGTGGCGGGGTCGGCGACCTGGACCGACCAGGTGTGGCCCTGCATCAGCTCCGGCCGGCCGATGCTGTCGCGGTGGTCGACGGCGGTGATGTCGAGGGCGAGGCCGAGACCGGTGACGAGTCGGGCCAGCTGGTCGAGGGTGGGGCCGGGCCAGTCGGTGGCGCGGGCGATGATGTGGGCGGCGGCGGCTTCGGCAAGGTACGCGGCGACCGGGTCGCGGCCGTGGTGGATCTGGCTGACCCCGTTGCACAGGTGCTGGTCGATGACGTGTTCGCCGTCGATGTCGGTCAGGTCGGTGGGCTGTACGCCGAACTCGGCGGCGAGGGAGCCGATCCGGTAGTGCTCGGGCAGCTGCCACACGCTGGTGCCGGACGCCTGGTCGGTGTGCACCAGCGTTGGCGAGGTCGGGCCGTCGTCGGGTCGCCAGTTGCGGTGCACGGTGCGGCCGCGTAGGTCGGTGACGGTGACGACGGCGCCGTGGCGGACCCGGCGGGTGCCGTAGCAGTCGGTGCAGTACGGCGGATCCGCCGCATTGGTGCATTGTGGGCAGGGATGGGTGGGGATCGGCTCGCCCCAGTATCTCGGCGCTGGCGGCTCCCAGCCGCGCACGAATCGGCCGCCGGCCCCTCCCGGTTCGGTGTCGCCGGGTCGCAGGCTGGTGTGCCACCAGTGCCGGTTCCGCCAGATCGCCTGCGCACCGCCGTGCTGCTCGGCGTCGACGATCATGCGTCGTTCGAGTTGGTCGAGGTCATGGCCGCCAGGGTGCCCGTCGAGCCCGACCGGCACCGGGTGCGGGGTGAGGGCAGCCTCGGTGAGGTAGTGGGCGGGCAGGTTCCAGTCGGCTACGGCCAGCCCGGACGCGGCCCGTTCCGGGCTGATTCCGGTGATCGCCGCCGGTAGGCCGGCTACCCAGCGGTGTGGGTAGTCGGGCACTTTCCCGCCAGCGAGTTCGTACCGGATGTCCCAGCTCAGCCCGCTCGGGGTCGACGCTGGTCGGGCTTCGAGGACCAGGTCGACGTGGAGTTGGTCGGCGAGTGCGCACAGCCGGCCGAGCAGCCGGGCCGGGTCGCCCGGTGGCGGCGGATCGGTGCTGCGGCCGATCAGGACCAGCCACGGCGCGGTGAGCCGGTTGGCGAGCACCGACGCCTCCCACCGGTGGCGGTCCCGCTCCGGGATGCCGGGCTGCCACTGGATCGGCAGGGTCAGCCCGGAGGACGGGAGCCGGCCGGGTTCGTCGGGGAAGTCCGGGTCGCACAGCGTCGCAGCGGCCACCCCGGCACGCTGGGCGAGGTCGGTGATGATCGGCGCGTACGGCAGCCACCAGGTGCCGTTTGGTGTCGGTAGCGGCGTGAACGATCCCGGCACGAGGCTGGTCGAGGCGACCGCCCCGGTGTCGAGGTTTGCGACGGTGACGACGAGCTGCGCCCGCCGCCGCTCGGACCCGAACCCGACGACGCGGACCGGGCCGGCCGGCACTCCGTTGACCCCGGTCACCCGGTCACCCCCGTCCCCGCCTGGAACTGTTGGAACTGCTGTGACTGCCAGTCCCGCAACGCCTGCTTGACCCGCACGTTTTCGTCCTGGGTCGAGCGCAGCTCGGCGCGTAGGGCGGTCAGTTCGTCGGCGACCAGGTGCAGAAACGTGCGTACCTCGGTCGGGTCGCAGCCGCGCCGGACGCGGTCGCCGAACCGGCGCTCGCGGACCAGGCCGGGACTGATCGACGGCCGCACCGGCCTGCCGTACAGGTGGCCGACGGTGTTCGGGGCCCGCCGCACCGGCCGGCGCTGGCCGGCTGCAGCGTCGATCGGCCGCTGGTTGTGGCGCGCGATCTCGGCGAGTAACCGCCGATTGCGCCGGCTCCGCACCGGCGGTCGGCGGAACAGGTCAAAGAACCTACGCACAGCAGGAACCACCTTCCAAGAGTCGGAAACCTTCAGGGGTACGGCTCGAGAGGGCGCGGCTCACGTCGCAGTTGTGCCGCCGCCGCCCTGGTCAGTGGCGTCGGGGTGGGGTGCGTGCCCAGCGGAGACCGTCGCGCTGGACGAAGATCTCCCGCCGTTCGCGGGCTTCACCGTCCGGTGCCAACACGTACCCGGCGAGCCAAACCCAGCCCTCGTACGTCCACTGTTTATCCACTGTCGTCACCCGGAACCGGAAACCTCGCCCAGCCGCGAACTGCACACTCGCCCGGCCGTCGATGATCAGCTCGTCGCCAGGACGGGGATCGGCCGGAAACCGGTCGGCCGGCACGCTACCGATCAGTTGCCGGCATCATCACGCGGAGGAAGTCGAGGAGTCTGCGCACGGTAGGTCGCCTTTCAAGCTCGCTGATCGGGCATGGTCTTCGGTGGAGCGGGTGGAAGGGCGGCCCGACCCCGAACGGGGTGCGGAGGTCGGGCCGCCCGCCCTGCGCGCGCAGCCTCAATCGGCAGTACGCACGCAGGGCAGATAGGGCCGTCAGGACGACAGAGCATGTGTCGCCCTGACGGGGTCGACCGCCGGGTTTGCCGAACCAAGGGGCTGACCGAGCACCAACCTACGTCAACAGCTGACGTAGGTAAACCCTTGGACGCCAGGTTTCTTGCATCACTTGCTGACGGAGGTTGCGCGTGATCGAATAGTGGTGCCGAACCAAGGGGATGCGCCATGCCCTCAGCGCCAGCCGATTACCGACGGATCGCGGACGAACTGGCCGCGAAGATCAAGAGCGGCGAGCTACCGCCGGGCACCAAGCTGCCCAGCACCGCCCAGCTTGCCGACCAGTACGACGTCAGCCCCGCGACCGTCTACCGCGCCGTCTCGCTCCTGCACGACCGAGACCTCGTCGTCGGACATTCCGGTCGCGGCGTGTACGTAGCGGAGAAGTAGCTGCCGCCCTCCGCTCAACTTCCCGACACGTAGAACGTCAGCGTTTCCACAGCGCAAGCCGACCTGCGGCTTCTCCGCGACTGTCGCGTGGTCAACGGCCACCAGGGCAAGGGCGCACACGTCGCTGAGCAAGCCATGGAGATGTACTCCTCGCTGCCGAGTTCGTGGCAAGGCTCCACGCTCCCGGCGAATCCCACAGCACTGGGTAATGCCTTGCCGACTACGCTCCGCAACAACTCGGGTTAGCCGCTCGCACCGGATTGCGGCCTGGGACGTCGGGCGGAGTATCTCTGGGCGTGAGCGGATGCCGGAACAGCCTGCCGCAGAGCAGCCCCAAGGCCGACCTCGCAGCAAGATGGCCGTATGGGGCACCGAGGCGCCAGCCCTGATCACGGAGACGAGAAGTGATCTTACGGACACTGATCCAACCATGCAGCCGGTGGCCGACCACCAAGAACCTCTACCGAAACGGAGGGCACAGTGTCATCATCATGGAGTGGAATTGCACGAGTGGGAGATGGGCGGCAACAAGATCGCCTACTTCGACGGAACCGCCGAGTACCGCAGGCACGAGGAATGGGGAATCCGCCTGGCAAATTCGGTCTCTGCTCGTCTGCGAGCCTCGCTTAGCGAAGATACCAATTGCCACGTTCGCAACTACCCGCCGCATGTACCTCCACCCGAAGGTCCACACTTTGTGTATGACTCTGCCCCACACCTATTCCTTGGTCGTCGTGGCCGTGGTCCGCTTTTTGTGGCGTGGGACACTAACCTACTGATCGACTACTTCACCTATGGATCGTTGATGTGGCAGGGATGGTCTCTTCCTGAATCTGTAGACGGTGACTACGGTACGGAGCTTGAGGGCCTCCAGTTGATATTGGGCCTGTGGATCCTGCGGGACATCCGCTTCGTCATCCTTCCCGACACGATTGACGACGCCAAGACGAAACTCTCGCCGGAGCGACGCGAGAGTCGCGTAACCGCCTTCGAGGAGTTCGCGTCGGCGCTTACGCTGGTCGAAAGTGGTGAGCCGGAAACCGATGAGCCATCTCGCGACGGCCTCCTGATTTTGCCAGACACTGAATTGGAGCGAGCCACCAGCAAAGTACCCGCCGGATACGATCGGAAGTTGGTCCGAGCCGCAGCGCGTTCTGGTGTGCACGTCTTCCTAACCGGCGACCTTAAAGTTCTACGGAATCGCGACGCCCTACGCCCATTTGGGTTGTTGTTGGCATCGCCGCTCGACCTACTTGAAGCTCTCTTCGCTTGCGGGGCATTCCACTGCTTGCTCGCGCCGCGCTTCGCCTACTGGCCGCTACCTGACCAAATGCGCGTAGGGCATCTAATTGAGGCGCTGCCGTTCAACGGCCAGCCGCTGAGGCACTAGTCTTTGGAGTAGTATCGGCTAGGCCTTCGACGGCCTGTTGAGCCGAACGATCTCCGCAATTAAGTAGACGAAGAAGGCGACCAGGCTGGCAAGGAACAAAGCTGTATAAATCCACCGTTCGGTAATTGAGGTTATCTCAACAACGAATTGGTTGTTGATTGGTGCGACACGCGCATAAGGGGCAATAGCGACGATTCTTGTGAGACGTGAGGTCCCCCGATAAACCGGTCTCACCACAAGAATCCGTCACCAAGAGGACCCCACGTGATCACATATCGTGCCACACTCGACGTCCCGAGGGAACTCGTCGCCTACGTGGCGAGCCTGCTCCGCGCCCACCGGCGCACGCTGGGCACACGCAGGAACACCCGGCTGCTCACGTGCTGGCGGCAGGCGGTGTTCGGCCTGGTCTGGTTCCGGAACCGCGGCGTGGACATCCCCCGGCTCGGCGCCGGCTTCGGGCTGTCCCGCGCCACGTCGTACCGCTACCACGGCGAGGTCCTGGCGGTGCTGTCCGCGCAGGCGCCGGACCTGACCGACGCCCTCGACCGTGTCGAAGCCGAGGGCTGGTCACACCTGGTCCTCGACGGCAAGGTCGTGGACAGCGACCGGTACGCGGAGAAGACGATCAGCCGCAAGGGCGACGTCGTCGACGCCTACTACTCCGGCAAGACCCACGACTTCGGCGGCAACGTCCAGGCGTTGATGCGCCCCGACGGGTGTCAACGGTCTTCCTGACCTCCCCGTAGGCGGCCGGCATTTGTCCCCGCTGGCGGCCAGGGGTTTCTCCCCAACGGTGGCCAGATAGTTCCCCGCCGTTGGTTGTTCGGG